>ERZ651776.2555-NODE-2555-length-19510-cov-5.198271_pt1 | contig 19510 bp, 14 predicted proteins | sample MGYA00514761_ERZ651776 | MGnify/ENA metagenome assembly ERZ651776 | reverse complement strand
TTGTGCACAGGTGTACCTGCGTTTCAGATGATCAGATGGCGAGTCTATTACCGAGTGCGGAGAGACGACACCCCTTCCTCTTCTCTGTCAAGGAGTATTACTGACTCTGGATGATAGGAGAAGCTTTAGATGACAGTAGAACCCCCAAGAATCTGGGCTCAACTAGAACTCTTGTTGCTGTTTTTCTGGGTGAAGTAGAACCGTGGAAATTGGTTTACAGTAAATTGGCAGACTCTATAGGTATCCACGCGATTTCTTGACCTTGGTACTGTGGTTTTTCGAGTTTTTATATTTTGTTTAAGTAAGCAGGGGCTGAAATCACAACTCCAGAAAGAGAGCCGAAGAGAGAGAGAAGAGGCCCAGGCCCAGCTTTAACCTGTTCGTCCGCTCGAACCGGGAAATGTAAACACCAAATAATAAAAACTGGATTCCCCATTAAAAGTTTCCAAAACCAAAGTAAAAGTTTACTATTATGCTACCTAAATTGCTAACCAAAAAAATGGACAGTGCAAAGCTTCGAAAAACACAATTTCATCTCCCGATCATCATTTCACTGTCGTTCTTGTAATGCATGATGATGACTGCTGGGATGGAAGGTAAACTGAAACCGCGGTTGCCCTCCTTGTCGCTCTAGGCCCACCCTAAAGCAGCCACTTTTGCCCCCTTATCCGGTCGAGCTTGTCCAGGCGAAAGAGCTGCTCCCACCCCAGCATCATTTTCTTGTAGGCACAAAACCATGCTGTCGATTGGTCTGTGATCGACTGGGCAGATGATGGCTCCTTCGTCTGGTTTAAAGATTGATCCAACGCAATGGCCGTGGTACATGCATCCGCACGGCCGAGCTTGTGTGTCTGCGTGCCCTCTCTTGCAGATGGCGCATATCGAGTTCGGGTTATTGACAGCCTTATTATTTGCTGGCATTGATTGGGGGGGTGGAGGAGGTGATGCTGATTCAGCTGATTTTTTTTCAAGTTTGCTTATGAGCTCTGAGCTTATTGACTTTGGCAAGTGTGGTAGGGTAAGGTTTTCGGTTGATCTGCTGACCTTCATGAGTCCTAGAGCTGCGTTCTCGGCCTCTTCAAGCGATTTGCCCTTCGATAGCATTGGTGGCGCCTCGGGAAGCTGCTGCTCATCTTTGGGGGTGGAGGATGCAGATGTAGTCGTTGTTGCAGTCGGAGTAGGAGTATGTGGTCGTAAATCCTTCTCGATATCTGTTGAGGGTGTTCCAGGTGTCCCAGATGTCCCAGATGTCCCAGATGTTCCAGATGTCCCAGATGACCCAGATGTCGCAGATGATGTCACAGATGTCACAGATGTCGCAGATGTCACAGATTTCACAGATTTCACAGATTTCACAGATATTTTAGATGCCGCAGTGGGAACAACGTCCTCGTCGAAGTCGAGCGACAGCCCTACATTGCCATCATTGTCGCCACCATCGTCGTTCCCTGAATCACCGACGCTGCTGATGTTGCTGATTGCTGATCTAGCAGAACCGTCCATCATGGACATCGTCACTTGTCTTCTCGGCGCCTCCCAGTTCTGGCTGTGAGCCAGTCGGTTGCTACTAGGACTGGAATCAATTACTTTGTTCACATTGTTGCTGCTGTTTGCGCCGTTGCTGCTGCTGCTAACCTTTCTTTCCTGCTCGAAGAAAATCTCCAAAAACGATACGCTATCAGTCTTCCCCGTGGAGCTGATGTCTCTCCCAATGTTGCCGTTTCCGCCGAATTCACGGTGACATAGATCCTCGATGGATAGCGAGGAAACCGATCGAACGCCCCGAATTTGTTCACTGCTAGAGGGCTTGGGCTTCTTGGCGGAACCGCCGTGTCTCTGTACCATGGCTAGATCTTCTGTGAAGAGCTTGTGCAGGACAGCGTGACTCTCGCTCCTGGGAAGATCAGACTGGCTCAGGCTGTTTGCAGTGTTTCCTACGTTCGCCGAAGAGCCGCTGCGATCCATCGTCTGCAGGTCAGCAGAGGAATTCCAAGGAGGGAGAGAGGAAGCAGTGGCGCCCATGTGGGTAGAAGACCCACCGACACCGACACCGACACCGACACCGACAGCGACACCGCCGACAAGGGGGGGGACTTGTGGAAACCCTGCACCGGAATTCATCATTGCTAGGAGTGCCTGCTGGGACTGCTGATAGGAGTTTCCGTTGAGGGGATTCTGGGGGTGATTGGCCATGGCGGGGCTCCCCCAAAACTGTGCGAGAGTCGCCCACTGCTGTTGAAGCTGAATAATTTGCGATAAGACTTGCGAATTCTGGTCTCCATCTCCAGCATTGCTGCCGTCGGGCAATCCGAAAGTGGGCACTCCAACACCTTGAAATCCTCCGTGCATCCCTCCCTGCATCCCTCCCTGCATCCCTCCCTGCATCCCTCCCTGCATCCCATCCAACCCACCATTCCCGCTGTTTGGGCGGTCTCGGCCGGACTTCTGGAGATTCGTTTGCTTTCGCTTGCGGGAAGGGTACTTGGAAGTCGCCGGGGGAGCGTCGTAGTCCTGGTCATCGTCGTCGCCGTCGCTGTTTGGCAATTGATTGGTGGTCTTAAGTTCCGAATATTTTCCTGTGAGGTTGCTAAATGCAAGTTTTGCGCGTCCCTGAGGGATGATCACCTCTCCCGCTTCAATTTTCTTTTTCACAGCAGGCTTCCATATCCTGCGTACGGGTATTTAGTCGTTTTGGGGGTTTGTGATTGTGTTTGAGTTTGCAAGTGTGTTTTCATTTGCGTGTGCGTGTGAGCTTGTGTTTGTCATGTGTTGTCGAGGAAATATAAAAAGCAACCAAATCAAATTTTTGTCCCGCTGAGGAGAAGAGGAGGTTGAATCATCACTTGTATCCGCCCTCCGCCTCCAAGCACAGAGAGCGATTAACCGTCCCAAATTCTCATTACAGCGTACTACCCCCAGCGGAACAACCTCTTCCCCTGAATCATCCTAGCAATTTCATTCTTCTTCTTCACTTACCGTCTCCGGGCATTTGTAAACCAGTTTTTGAGCTGTTTTTTGTCAATGTTGCATTCAGCCATGAGCTCCTCCTGTTCGGCCGGTGTCGGGTAAGGGTTGGTGATGTGGGCAGGGGAAAGGAGCCAAGCCTTCAATGTACGAACTGCATGGGCGGGTAGGTCACGACGGGGCTTATCCAGAACTGACTGTGAGAGAGGGCTGGATCCAGCAGTAGGTTCTCCATCTATGTGCTCAGGGGGGTAGTCGGCCATTTATATGATGGTGAAAGTCGGTTGACCTCTAGTGACGCGTGGGCTGGGCGTAGGAGCCAACAGGGAGGGAACAGAAGGATTGTTTCTTCTCTCGTCTGCTCCTGCAATAGGGTCAAAGGGAAAAGTTCAGGGCTACTGATATGGACCTTAATCTGCCGCCGCCTACCAGTCCAATCTCGTCGTCAATGTTGAACAATTTTTGAGAGATATCCAGATTGATTGAACTCAAAGCTACTTGTGTTAACCATTTTGGGTCAAAACCGGAAACAAAAAACCGTTTTCCGCACAACTTTGGTCAAACCGGTGTCTCGCATTATTCCGCAATCCCTCCCTCAAACAATGTGGGGCTTTCGCTTTCGAAAATCTTTTTTCGCCATTGCAATTTTCCTCCCCGCAACAATCTGCTTTGCGCCGACCTCAACCTCCATCTTCCTGTCACATTACAAACCAATGCAAAGGCTGTCTGCCTGTGTCTCTGTCAGGGCCGCGGAAAATGGAGATGAGCCGATTCCGATGGCGTCGTCCGCATTTGGCACCGTCTATGATCGCCTGGGTGTAGCGCCAGATGAACTGGCCAAGGGTGTTTTGCCGGGTGACGTTCTTGAATGGCTCGGTACGAGGGAGGAGATCGTTGAAAAGTTTAGGAAGGTGAGGTTGTAGAATATGTGGGCACGTGCAGTAGTATAGTGTGCGCAGGTAGACTCAGTCGATATAAGAACCATCACAAAACTTTTACATCCCTTCCTTTCTTTCAGTGTCTAAGCTTTCCAACTAACCCCATGCCTCGCCCAATCCAATCCAATCCAATCTAATCGACTAACCACCCTTTGTAGGACAACCAAAAGTTTGACGATGCTAAGGCGGAGGAGGAGGTGAAGAAATTCCTCATGGATGCAGAGATGTTGAACAAGTGGATTGAATTTAAAAAGAAGGAGGCTTCTCCGGATTTTCAGCGCATCTCCCGAGAGGAAAACTTCAGCGACCCTAAAGTTGTTGGATTGTACGCCGCTTGGCTTGTAGGTGGAGCCGGGCTCGCTTATTTTAAGAATGTTATTGCTGCACCTAAGTTCGCTTCAGGGGAGTGGACACCCATGCAGATCCACATTCCTGAGTGGCTGCCCGGCCAGGGTGGTTCACTTGCCGATGTGGTGAAGGATTTGTCTCCGGATGTGGTTGAAAAAGTGGCTGCGCCTGTCTCTTCGTTGGCGGATCATGCTTTGCACAATTTTGTGTGACCAGGCACCTTGTAAATAGTTATAGTGATTGAAGAATGACCAATAGTTTTAGCCTCGAATGAATAGTAAATCATTATTATTTCACTAGTGGGTTTCGTGATTAATTTTTCGCACCCTCACACACACACACACACACACACACACACACACACACACACACACACACACACACACACACACACAACAGAAATTTCAATCCAAAATTAGTTCTTAGTTAACTTAACTAGGTCATCATCATCATCAAGTCTGCACACTTTTAACAATATTTGGCAGTTAGCTTCGATTTTTCCCCTCGATCTTCCATCATTATATTTTTTTCAACTTCACTTCTTGGCGTCATAGAAGAGACACGACTTTTTGCACTTTTTCAGCCCGCAGCTCTTGCACTTGCCGCCGCTTTTCTTCACAGATTTGCGCTCATCCGCTTGGGCCTTTTTCTTGGCAATTTCAATCTGTCTCTCCTCCTCAATGCGCAGGTTCTCTAACAAACGCTCGGCTTCCATTGCGTCCTTGAACTCTTTCCGCTCCTTTTTGTCCTGCTCTTCCCTGGCAATGCGCTCCCTCTCCTCCTTCTCCCTCTCGTCGCGGATCCGCTTCTCGTCTGCCAGGACCTCCTCTTGGACCATTCTCATGTAAGCCTCGGTGGCTTCCTCTATCGAAGTGTGACCGAGAGCCTTGCAAAGTGATCCAAGTGCAGAGAGAGCTGTGTCCCGTATGTCCTCAAATTGGACATTGTCACAAACATCCTTCAAACCGGGCACCAGTAATCTCCCAAAAGGCCGCACTGCGGTGGGGTGCTCGACAAGCTTGCTCATGTTGTCGATGACGATACATGCCATCCGCTTGTTTAGGCTCTTCTTGTCCTGCAAGCATCGGGCCAGCACGGGGCATAAAATGGATAATGTCGAAGCGTCGACAGGCACCACAAAGGTGGTGTGACAAAGTGCCTCCACAGCCTTGACAGTCTCATTCGGCTTCACAATGCTCAATACAATTGGCCCCATGCAAGGCCGGACATCGACATTCATGTTGGTGTCGCAAACGGCCTTTAAGGCCATCCCCGCGCCGCGCGAAACCTGGGGCTTTGTGTCCCACACCACCCCCGCCAGTGCTGGAATCAAAACTGGAATATGAAGGTGAATGCTCTCAGGGTAGATCCTGCTCAGCAGGCGGATGGCATCCAGGACGCCGAGCTTAACCCTCCAATCTGAGTGCTGCAGCAACACGTAAAATGCACTCATCTTATTCTCGATGAATGGTAAAACGCAACCACCAACAGTGGGGTTCAGGCTATTAAGGATGGTCACGACCGCGTCTGATGCGGCATTCCGGACGTTTGTACTTTGGGAAGAAAGAAAGGCGAGACAATGGGGGGCGAGCGGGCTCAAGTAGCACTCCATGGCCCGGCCCTTGCGATTTCTTCCGTCCTCGGTAACCCCCAAGCAGGTCTCAGCAAGAGCGCGGACCAACAACAGTGAGCCAAGTGCGGCTGATGGCGGAACAGCCGAGACGTCCTTCTTCACGAGTTTGATGTTCTCAACATTGTCGCCATTGTCGTTCATCTTGCTCATATCGTCGGAATTTGCATTGGTGGTGTTGTTGATGAGAACAGAGACGAGTAGGCTGTCCAAAATTGATTGCAGCAAATTGTAGGATTTCATTGACTTCACCACTCCCAAGGTTGATACAACCAAAGACAAGTCAAGCGCCCTGTTCCCGAGTGCGACGACGTCTCCTCCGCCACTCATGCTCATCAATGAGTCGGCGCCACCGCCACTCACACTCCTCCCCTTTCCTGTGAGCTCCCCAAATTGCTCACTAATGTATTGTGTTCTTTCCTCGTCGTTTAGAAGCTTTATTCTGGCGAGCTCCACCGAGTCGATATTTCCGCCAGTCCCCAAGGGTGGAAGCTGCTCCCCCTTTGTGTTGGACGAATCGCCACTTTCCACGAGATACGACAGGTTGTTGGCGGAGTTCTTCTTACTGCCCATTCCACTCAGTGAAGTCGAAGAGGAAGCGCGTGACATGGGGGGAGTAGTGGCAGGAGAAAGGTTCTTTGGCGTAAGTATTTTGTTCTTCGCCTGCATCTTGTGTACCGTACCGCTCCCAATTGAAGTCATGACTATGTGAGTAGCTGGTACCTGCTAAAAAAAAGAACGACTGGAGTCACAGCGTAGCTGCTCTCTTACAAGTGTAATTAAGGTGTACTTCTGGTTTCGTCCCCTTTATGGTGGCAAACTGTTTTTCTAGAAGACACAGGCGTGTTATTTAAAGTAGATTTATTCGATTTCTGTTATTAATTAATTCGTTGGTTCCAACGATGATGTGAAAGCTGTGAAAGCCTTTTTCCCCGCTTTACAGTCGATACTGATATTCCCACTTGTGCCTAGCTACCTTTCTAACTTTCTTATCCCCCTCTGAATGAAATTAAGAATGACCACACCACCCCCCCCATCAAGAATCACCCACTAACCTCTCACCGATGAGTTTCGACGCACAGGCTACCGCCGCTCTCAGGGACCCTCCCTCTGCTTATAATCCCCTGCCAGACATGACCCATCTCACCTATAAAGACTTTGAGAATGTTTATGAGCCCCGTGAGGACAGCGATTTATTCCTCGATGTGTTGAAGCGTGAATTTGGCGGATCCACGTCTCCATCCACGCCGCTCTCACAAATTACAGAGGTTGGTTGCGGAAGCGGCATTATATCTGTGGGGCTGGCTTTGCTTCTTATGCAAATGGATCCAGAACCTTCTATTTCAATGACTTTGACTGACGTCAACCCGCATGCTTTAACTGCGGCCCAGGGAACAATTGCCAAGAACGGCTTTGATACAGCTGATTGCCAAATAAAATTTCGGTCTTTTTTGTCCGACGTAACCGATACGTCGTCTGCTCTCCCTCCTAGCGATGTAATTCTTTTTAACCCGCCTTATGTTCCTACTCCCAGCGATGAAATTTACTTCTTGGGCAGTGGGAGCAGTGAGAGCGACACCGCCAACGATGTCAAAAACGACAAAAACGACGGCACAGCCAACGACAACTTTTACTCTGCGGGCGATGCTATATCTGCTGCGTGGGCCGGAGGAACTGACGGCCGCGAAGTGCTTGACCTGGCCCTCCCTCGTATAAAAAGATCCCTGAACAGACCCCATGGCGTTCTCTACCTAGTATTGGTGGATGACAATGATCCCCAGGAAGTTTGCGATTGGTGGACGCGAGGTGGGCATAGTCCTCGGATGGAAAGCAGTTTCAAAAATTCGTCAAAAATACGTGACTCTAAGCACCCGCAGTATGTAATGGAAAGTGGAGGGGGGTGGTCAGTTGTCGGTCGTAGAATTGCCAAAAACGAAAAGTTGTCGATTCTTCGCCTTCACCTGTAGCAATCAATGGTCCACACAAATACACAGCACGCAGAGACAGACACACACGATAAAGTGGAGTCTCTGGAGGAAGTAAGAAGATTTATATTTCACTAAAGCGTAGCAACCTTTACATTATTATTCCGCCACAGACACTTCACAAATCAAATCCCAAATAACCGCCCCAATTATTCTTGTACCGTCTGATGTCCATCTCGCCACAGTGAGCAGGGTCGGGTTCGTGTACCAGATCTCTCTGCTGCCCGGCGCCGCTACTCAAGCCGCTAGTGCCGCAAGCCATCATCAAGTTGGGACTGTCAGCACTTATGCCCTCGGTCTTCTTGAGGGTGTGAACGCTTGGGGCCCTCTTGAGCAACCTGTTCACATTGTCTTCGCCTCCTCTACCCCTCGCCCCCCTCACACCTCCCAATAAATTAGTTGGCACGACTAAAGCAACTGTGCTGACTTCTTTGGCTTCTTCTTTGCCATCCACCAGTGGCGGATTGTCAGTCAGACTATCACCCCCCTTCCACAGCCTCACAGGCCTGGCCGTTTTCTGGTCAATCGTGTACCTATTCAGTCGGAAGGGGAATTTTCCCGCAGTATGTTCCCGCTCGGTATTTTTCGCTTTCCCTTCCCTACGTTTACTCTTCTTGTCCTGGGATTCAAACTCGTTCATGAAGTCATTTACTTTTTTCTCGTCCCCATTTTCTCCGTCCCCATTTTCCCCCGCCGCCACTGGTCCCGATTCCCCACCTGTCCCGTCGTCGTTTAGGTCTCCCATGTGGTTGACAGTCTTCAAATGGGCGTATTTACTCTCCGGATCGAATTCCATGAGGGTCGACCTGTTGTCCTGCCTGAACTTCTGCAAATTTCTGAGATTCATCATGGTTGGGTCGTTCTCGTCATCATAATCATCATCTGACTGGCCGTCTAAGCCGGCGCCCCCCACGTGCGCCACCTGCAACCGTTCTAGAGCATTCGTCTTGACTACCTTCTTCCTCTTTGGCGAAGTCGATCTTGAACGCGGTGGACTCGCATTTATCTTCTCATCCTCCCTGGGATGGTATCTCACAGCAGGTGGCACAGCCCTTGCCATTTCCATCCTTAGTCTCTCCTCTTCTTCTGCTTTACCGTTTGTTCCTCCGGTTTCACCCCCTATTCTTCCTCTCGAAAAAAACTCCCTGGGCATATCGCCCTTTGCCTCCTCTGGCCGGTATTCCAATAAATCTCTCTCCCTGCGATTCTCCCTTACCATGATGTCCCTCCATTTCATCAGCAGCCCCTCTTCTGCTTCACTGAGAGTGTTCAAATCTTCCCACATTTCCTCGTCATCGCCCCCTCCCAAACCGTCAAACTTGGTAGGAGTCGCCCCATAATCAATTCCTGCAATCTTCAGCGTTCCATACCCTCCCATGTTCCCGAGCATAGTGCTTGGCTTGTAGCCCTGGTCTCCCTCGCCTTCACCCCCTGTCCATTGTCCCCTCAAGTTTGTTTCTAAGCTCTTCATCCCATCGATTTCCCCCAGCACCAAAAGGATCTGGCTGGCCAGTAAGCTCTCATCTGTCCTTGGCACTGCTCGGCTTGCATCCCGTATTTCTGACAGCCAAACGTCACCATATTCGGTGGCCTGAATGGAACTATTTCCGGAACTTGCAGCTAAACAAACAGATACCCCAGAGCTTGTTACCTCGCTGACTATTTGGCTGAGGGCGCGAAGGGCGGCATGGATGCTTATTTCCCTGTTGCGCCATGGTGAGCAAAAATAAATGTGTGTCGTGGTCGTGGTCGTGATGTGTTGTATGAGCATTTTGGTGCAGTTAAATTGTCAGTAGTGGTCTTGTTTGTCGTCGAGTGTGTTTTTTATTCGATACCACCACTGTAACGGATACCAAAGTTCCAAAATATTGATGCATCGCGCTACGGAAAGCAGAACAGCATGTGAACATACATAATTGTTTCACCTCGACTCACGCCACGCACACAGCACAAGCAAGCCCTACCCTGAAAAGAAAACGTACCTTCCTTCGGTCACTTTTTTGTGCAAGAAAAGTATAACACTCTGTGCGGACAAGAGGTATGAAGTCAAGAAAGAGTGTAGTGCCCTTTTGGGGGGTGCAGCATGTTCCATTCAAAAGACTTGGCAGTTCAAAAAAGGGAGGGATGAGAGCAGATTTCAGAAGAAGTTATTCTCTTTGGTGGTGTTTATGTCGATGTCTTCCGCGAAAAAGAAAAACCAATACTTTATTTGCCCTTTTAAATAGTTCCAAAGTGGCTCTTTTTCTTCTTTTCACGAAGTTCGAACCGAAGGTGGAGTTCAGAAGCTCAGCTGTTCACTAGCACAATCCTGGGCTTGCCCCCCAAACCTTTTCTTTTTTGAAGAAAATTGGCCCAGACTTCGCCCTCGACTTTGTTATACTCTCATTCTGATATTTACCGTGGGGACAGCTAAATCATGGATGGAATGTTCTCCCTCGGGAGTGCCAAGCTCGTCTCCTCTCCCAATTCTAATCCAACATCCCCCTCAGTCGGCCGCCGCTCATGGGTCCGTAAATCGTCGACTGATATGAAGATGATATTCCAAGATAACTTCTTGGAGGTAATGGGAGAAATATCTGCAAGTGAATGTGATCCTGCTATGCTAGATTCAGAAGGAGAAGGAGGAGGGTTAGGAGACAGGCTCAAGAATGTTGTACTAGGCAATGATTCAGACGGCCAGCGGCACAACAGCTGGAAGAATGATAGGTCGATAAGCTCCTACGGCAATAAAAACCCCTCCTCTGCACCGAGTAGCAAATGTCCTTCTCCCGGTGGCAGCCCTCTCCCTGCACCTCCAAGGAAGCTCATCATCCCTGGCCCCAACAAAACGACCCAAGGCGCCATAACTGGTCTTCCGCCTGCGCCCCCAATTAGCCCTGTTGCCACTTCGATTAGCCCTGCTGCCCGCCGTGCGAGCACTCGTCGCGGTAGCTGGATATCAGAAATCAGCACATCCGTGAACCGACAGACTTCCCATCTCCCCCCAACCCAAGCCACCACGAGCAATATTCAATCCCTTCTGTACAGCAACGCCTATCAGCTCAAGTTGCTGTCGTTCAGCAATGCCATCATGATGGAGACTACTCTCGGCGGCTGCTATTCTCATCTCATGGACAGCATCATCGACGCCATCTCGCCAGACACAGTTAGTGTCTTTGAGCTCGATGAGTTCCTTCAGGTAATGAATGAATGAATGAATGAATGAATGAATGATAATCCCGTCAGAACCGCTCGGTCTTACTAACACACGCTATTGTACTCACAGTTTATGGTTGAGCACAAGCATACCGCCGAAGCGCTCAAACATGACAAGCTTCGCCGGGTATCCGTCCGCACCGGCTTGGCGAACGACACCTTAACAAGCAAAAGTCAATACGTTCTAATTGACAACGTGGTAAGCTCCAAATACCATGCATCCCCAGAGGAACGAGCAGATCTTCCTCGCTACTTCGATGAAGACTCGGGCGAGTTCGTTCACTACTTGAATGTGCTTTACACAGGGGTTTATGACCACACAGGTCGGCCCCTCGCAGTTGTCGAGACGTGCTTCAAGGAGAAGGAGATTTTTGAACGGTATGATGTGAATTTTGTCAGGGCTATTAGTCTTCTGGCCGCGAGTGCGATCCGTAGCGCGAAGCTTTACGAAGATATGGCGAGATCTAGAAAGCACAGCGATGCACTGCTGGAGATAAGTCAGGCTGTCAGTGGGGAAGAAAATGGAGAGGAAATGATTAAAAACATTCTCAACGTTGCCGTTGATGCAGTGGACGCCGACCTCGTCATTTTGCACCACTATGATCCGAACAGTAAGCAATTCAGCAATTCTGTTGACAGCAATGGCGATTCGAAAGAAGAGGTCATTCATTTGGGTGAGGATGTGGAGGGTTTCGTAGCGCAGAATGGAGAGTTTGTGCAGCTAGATGACTTCGAATCATTTCTGAAGGATCCCCGGCTCTCGGATAAGATTATCGAGGAAAATGACTCAGAGAATGACGACGATGAAGACACGTTCGATTTCAAGAACCACGCCAATTTACAGAAAAATAGGACTTACATCCAGAAGTCGGTCATGTGCGCACCAGTGATTGACCCGGAGGGTAACATATTGGCTGTGTTAAAGGCTGTAAATAAGAACAATAATTCCGTTCACGCCGATAACGAAGATCAGATTAAATGGTCGGAGGAGGACAGCTCACTCTTACAGTCGATAGCGGAATCCGCCGGGGTAGCTCTTCACAAGGCAGAGCTGCTGTCGGACATATTGAATGAGCAGAAGATGAATAAATCGCTGATATCTGTCATGAAAACGATGAACAAGCACAAAGATGACGTGGACGAGCAGATAAAAGAGCTTGTCGAGATCACCTACGACATCATTTCTGTCGAGAGGGTTACCCTTTTCCTAGTCGATGACGTTCGCGAAGAGCTTATCTGCGCAGTTTCGAAGGACAAAGATTTCGAAGGGACGCGTCTGCCGATCGGGAACGGCATTGCCGGTCACGTCGCGAGTCAAGGAGAAACACTAGTGATCGAGGATGCGGAGAACGACAGTAAGTGGTGCAAAAAAGTGGAAGAGACCAGCCACTTTCGAACCAAGAACACTCTCTGCATGCCAATTCGAGACCACAGGCACAAAATTGTTGCCGTAATTCAGCTCTTAAACAAGTCATCAAAGTTCACAGACAACGATAAAGACATTCTCGATGCATTCAGTCAGGAGATTGCTAGCGCCCTGAAAAAAGCTCTCCTCGAGAAGGCTTTCCAACGAGGCTCGACGAAGAATGGTAGTGAAGAGAACGAGACCATGCTCGGCCTCTTTGCACAGTATTCGAAGGAGAAAACGTATAAGAAGAAGCAGCGAGCGAAGCGATCGAGCGTGGTTATTGGTCAAAGGGGGAACTTGTCCAATAGCCCCGTGAATACGAACGCAGCCAGTGAGAGGAGGAAAACCTCTTCGCCAGATGTGCCGACCTTCTCTGACACTCCTAGGCGCACGGGTTCCCTGCGACCAGGGGACGAAGCCATGATTTCGCCGGTACACAATAAACGCGTCCTTAGCATCAGCAACGTGTCGGTTGACCCAGATTGTACTCTCGACTCTTTTTCCTCCTCTGATCGATCCAAGCTTATCTCGGCAATGAATAGCTGGGAATTCGATGTTCTGAAATACGATAGTAAGTCGCTCATGGCAGTTGCCAGGGAATTCCTGCTGTCCTATAACATTCCCAGTGAGTTCGAAATGGGAGATGACAGGCTTGAAAAGTTTCTTTTCGCGGTCAGAAAGAACTACAGAAAGAATTCGTTTCACAACTTTTACCATGCGTCTGCGGTGATGCACATCAGTTTTATGATGTTGAGCAAGGTTGGAGCGGAAGAGTTTTTGGAAACTCGAGATGTCATGTGCTGCCTCGTCGGCGCTCTCGTCCACGACGTCGATCACACTGGTTACAATAACGACTTTGAGAAAAACTCCCTCAGCCAATTGGCTTTGACTTACAACGACAGGAGCATTTTGGAAAATCACCACGCCGCAACGACCTTCAAAATCTTGCAAGATCCAGATGTGAATATATTTCATGCTCTTGATCCGGCGGACTTTCGTTACGTGCGAAAGAGTATCATTGAGATTATCCTTAAGACGGACATGGTCAATCACTTTGAGATGGTGAAGCAGATGCAGATGCTGACAGAGAAAGACCCGTCCACGACTGGGTACGATTTTGACGTGGATTCTGATGAAGATAGGCTAGAGCTGATGACAATAGTCGTCCACAGCGCGGATTTATCGAATCCTACCTACCCAAAGTTTGATATGACTCGCCAGTGGTGTCATAGGGTCTGCGAGGAATTCAGCCGGCAGGCTGTAAAGGAGAAATCCCTGGGCCTGCCTGTAAGTCCCTTCATGGAGGGGCTTAATACCGAGCAAGATATAGCCAAATTGCAGATCGGCTTTGTCAACTACGTTATATTGCCGTTGTGGAAGGTCGTCGGTGTCTTGTTCCCTAATGCTGCACAACAGGAAATCAACTGCATTGAAAACGTCAGGGAGTGGGAAAAAATTGTCGAGGGTGTATATTATGATGGCTAGAATGTTAATAATAATGTGGAATACGCTGCTTAAATTTTTTAGCGATAATTTTTTCTACGCTTCCATTTATGTACAGTTGTATCAACGTCCCCCACTACTCGTCACCGCCGCTTCTTCTACCCGGAAGAAACTCGTTCTGCAGCGCGGCCGCAATTGTCAGTCTGTCGGCCGGGTCCTTGGCAACAAGCTCAAGGATGAACCGTCGAGAGAGGCGACTGAATTTCTTCCAGCGGGGTCGCTTCTTTAGCGACCTCTTTGGATCGTCGTAAAATTCTTTCTGGGCCTGAGAGTCGGTTGGCTCGAATGGAAGTTCTCCGGAGAGCAGAACATAAAGCAGAATACCCAGGCTCCACATATCACTCTCAAAGCCAATTTTCCCACCTGAACCGTCGTAGTTCATCACCTCCGGTGCCATGTACCCTATGGTGCCTACCTTTACTCCGCTGAGCATGTCGTTCCCGGCTTGAAGAGGTACAAGCTGACTTGATCCAAAGTCGCAGATTTTGAAAATACAACCAAGAGGAGAAACCATGTCTGTTGACGGTAGGTAAACCCCCCGGCGAGTCATTAAGATATTCTCAGGTTTGATGTCACCGTGTATAATCCTGTTGGAGTGAAGAAACTCTATGCCCCGAAGAACCTGCACGAGAATCTTTCCTGGGTGAGTTTCATTGACCCATTTGAACATCTTTGCCGGCTGGTCTTTGTTGTAGCCTGTTAAAAACTCGAGCAGGTCACCGCCTTCAACCGCGTCCAATTCCACTGCGATTTGAGTGCGGGTCTCACTCACTCTGATGGGCAAACAGACGTTAGGGTGGGGTTGGAGGGAAAACTGACCCGCTAGGAGGGCCTCTTTCCGTAGGGTGGTAAGAAGGTGAGGATAAGGTTTCAGATTAGCCCGTGGCACCATTTTCAACACGCAGAGCTCCCCGCTGGTTTCTTCCACTGCTCTCAATAGTTGGAATTGGCTCGGTTTGCCCCCCCCTTCCACCTCCCCTATAACTTTATACCTTGAATTCAACTCTTTGTCAGATATTTGGCTTCCCGGAGGGAGTACGAGCTCACGATTCTGGATGGACATAGCATCGTTATGATCTTGCTGTTGTTGTCGGGTTGTCTTTTTTGTTGGGAGGCGGAGTTTTGACGCAAGCCAAGAAGCGGAGGAGGATCTACGGGGAGGCAAAGGTGGCTTGGTTGTTGACTCTGTTGTGCTACTGTGACCCTCATCTACTTCCTCTTCTTCATCATCATCATTGATATTTGACGTAGACAGGGAGCGACGGATTCCTTGGGAGAAAGCAGCATGGGCTGCTCTCATTCTAGGAGAAGATATAAAACTGTGCCAGCTCCCTTGTGACAGTCAGTCAAACTTGTAAATGTTGGGGGAAAGAGGGGTCACAGAGAGGAGGTGAATATGATGTGCGTTCAGGAGGTATTGGGGAATATCGAGGAATTTAGACTTTTTTAGACAGGATTATTGGTGTGAAGACGTCGTCGTTGAAGACGTTTGGGGGCTTTATCATAACAATTCTATCTATTGTTTTTGATTTTGATTCCCGCCCTCGGTCGGAGCCCGTGTGGGCCCGGTCTTTGCACTTAACAAGCTGTGGCCCAAGAGCTGCTATTTTACCTTCCGAAAGAAGGTTATAGGGATCCTCTCCGCAGTTATAGCATTACGCATCACGCATCCGACGATCAAATCGCACATTTTGAAAAGGTCATCCTTATTCACATTTCCTATTCGCCTGCTTTTAAATTCTTGACCCTGCAACATGCCTTCCCACACCACACCAAAGAAAAAGAAAGGGGAATCGTCCTCCCTTCATCTCCACCGCGCTTCTGTGGGCCTATCCCCGAACACCAACACTAAGGAATTCGACTTCACCTTAGGGAAGAAAAATAAACCGCATTATGAGACTCATGACAACGAAATTAGCTCACCTACTTACGACGGTGGAAGAACCAGGGAGGAGGCTAAAAAAGAGGCTGAAGAGCAGGCAAGATTAGTGAAGGAGTTGCTCGGGGATGATGGTATGAATGCCGGGGATATTGCTGCCAAGTATGACGTCAGTGACAGTGATGATGACTGGCTCATACCTGAGGAGGACGAGAAGACTGCGAAGGAAAATGCCGAAGCCAAAGATAGCGGGATCGAGGGGTTTAATTGGGACGAGCAGCTTGGCGGACAGGTCGGCGCACTTCAAGAATCCAACAGCAAGTTAAAAATGGAACTGGATCAAAAGAAATCCCAAGTGAAAAAGCTCGGCATAATGCTCCATGCCCTCGAACCAATCCCTGGTGTTGATGCGGAGAAACTACTTAATGTTGTGGACGAGCGGGGAGAACAGTTGCATCACGACATGAAGGATGTCAAGATTGTGCAAATGGCCAAAAAAATACGACAGCTGACATTCGAGCTGAACAAGGAGAGGTGAGTGGTGTTGTGAGAGGGAGGGCTGTTGTGGGAGGGAGGCTATCAAGGACATATGCATCCCGGCTAAGACCTTGAAAAAAGGAAGTGTGGTGCGCTCTTGGAAGTGTTGCACAGAGAGAGAGACTGAGCGCCTGTGGGGCTAAGGCAAAACAAACTAGTGGAAGGCTTTTTTTCCTGCATGTAATCATTACAACAGCTCGAGAACTTAACTGACCTGACCTTTTCCTCCTCAAATAAATCCCTACTCGGCTCGGCACAGAGGGTTGGGAAAGAAGGCTGAAGGTGCGCTACTAATGCTTGACAAAGAACTGCAGCGGAAGCAGGCTGAGATCGACTCTCTTGGTACTCCGGCGGCGAGAGCTCTAATTGCAAAGACAATTGTAGGGGGGACAGAGAGGGGCAATGACGAGAATGTGCTGTATGGCGGCGGGGCAAAAAACGACAAGGAGGTGAAGAAGCTCCAGGCGTCACTTGAAGACATGAGAAATAAATTTGAGATGATGAAAGAGAAAAACAGGCTGCTGGAACACAAATTGATCCAGGAAGTCGGTGGGGAAGGCGAGATGAGCGAGAGGTTGGAGAAGATCATGCAAGACGGGTGGAGAGGGCGCGCCCAAATGGTTGGCATGTTAAAGAGTAAGATTAAGAGGCTGGAGGCGAGCGTTAAGACCGGTGGGATTGTGGACGCAAATGGAGACGCCAGAGGCCTGATGACCAACCGCGGCGCTGTGAACGCCCCAATTGCCACCACGGCACAGCAGAGAGTTGCGGCCAATAACTTGAGACGAGACGTGGATTTCAAGGCCCAGCAAGAACTTAACGAGATGGAGAGGATGCGACAACAGGGAGTAGAGGAGTTGAGCTTGGCGTACGAAAAAGTAAAGGAGGAGAATGACAAGCTTCAGCGCAAGTTTACCAGCGCCAAGGTCAGGGTGGGATGCCTGGAGACCGATAATGCAAAATTACGTGACGGCATGAAGGTATTCGTGGGGAAGGCGTCTACTGACGACAAACTGGTGGACGCGCTGAGGGACGAAGTCGCAAGCCTCAAGAGAAAGTTGCGTAAGCAGGGGGAAAGGGAAATGAGAATACGCGATGAGACAAGGAAGGAGAGTAACGAGGAAAACAGTGAAATGGTGTTGTTGAGGCAGCAAGTGAGCCAACTCAACAGTCAAAACAAACACCAAGAGAGAATTATCAACCAAATGAGAGCTGACCTGCACAAGATTCGAAATCCAAAGGCAAGGGTTGGAGCAGTGAATGTCAAGCCCCCGGGAGAGTGAAGAGGCTGAATTATTATTAATGATGAGAGTAACGAGTATAAAGTGCAAAGGCCTAGCTTATTTAGTTGTGTGTGTACTGTAAATCCATGCGTTGAGTACTGTTGCTGCTGTTTCTGCTGCTGCTGCTGCTGCTGCTGCTGCTGCTGTTGTTGCTGTTGTTGTAAGTGGGAAGAAGGCCCCAAAAAGGGAAGCCAACAAAAATCAATCATAACAATTATGCCGACAGTCCATATAAAAATCCCAGGGAGAACCCACCCGATGAGGGAAGGTTATACGTCAGGATGCTCTTAATCTTCTTCCAATATATTATGAGGTCGTCCTTGTCCACCTTCCCGTCTCCGTCAGCATCCAGAACATTTTTAGCGTCAGCCATGACACGGTTCCACTTAATATCCACATAACCACAGTAAGCCAGGCCCTGCGCACACAGAAACAGGCAGCCCGTGGCAAACGCAACACTCTGTCCGATCTTCTTCAATGCGTAGCCGCTCGTGTACCCAGCAATAGAGCCGAATCCCACCTGTGACATGAGAGGTCCATACTTTTCCAAGAGTTGCTCCACTGGGTCTGGGGATTTTTTATCAGGTGAGGGCCCCCCAAATGGAGCGTTGATGGAGGCTGCAGGTGGGAGTAAATAACAGTGCGATGTGGATGTGGCTCCGGGGCCGGGCTCTGAAGAAGGGAGTGATGCATTACCTCCGTCGCAGAACACTGAGGAGGTTTTCACATTTGCAATGGCAGCAGCTGTCAGGCCAATTCCAATTGCTAATCTTGACACGGCTCTGCAACCAGTCATCAGAGTGAGCGGGCGAGCGAAAGCAGCTGACATATAATCTTTTATTTAAGAGAGGAGGGAGGTCAAAAATTTTAGGATATCGAGAGGAGGCCAAAGCAAGGAAAAAGGGAGTATATGCTCCCAATTACTTCTTTTCGTTTTTAGATCGCTCTCTAGTGTTTGAAAATACTCTGAAGACTTGTGCGATTAAATTACTTCCGCATAAAATCTTGGGAGACGCTGGGTTTGACGCCATGTCAAATTTTGATGTGCCCACTCCTCTTGAACCCCGCTCCGCGTCTGCTTTGTTACTCCGTGTGCTTAGAGATTGTATCAATAGGACAAACGCGGTAGTTGCTTGCATCCAGAAATGGCCGGAGTTTGAGAAACAGGGGACGAGGGGCAGGAAAAAGCAGAAGACGGGAGAACAAGAACAGCAGATAACGCAACTCATAGAGGTACGTAGCGTGGCGATGAACCGCGCCCGCCAGAATGCCGGGATGATAAGTCCTAATTAGCCGCCCCCGCCCTCGCATTTTGTCCCATGCAGGTTCTGAATTTACTCATCCACGAAATCAACAATATTGATATGACACTCGGGGAAGAATCGTCAGGTGGAGAGCTCTGGGGAATCGATGTGCCCATCGATATGGTGGTGCTCATGGATCACGAAGATTTGAACCCAGAACTCTACGTCAAGCAGCTCTTGAAGGTGTGTTTGAACATGGAGGCCAATTTGCAGGTGAGTTGTTTGGTTCAGCAAGAATTTTTTAGCAAGAATTTATTAACTTTATCTCATTTTCCTTGTCCCCGTACTTGAATCATCGCAGCGGCGCAAAGGGGCAATGCGAATCTTAGGAGAGGGTGTGCGGAAGCTCCTCGAATCACGGAAAAAGCGTGGGACAGAGGAATTAGCTGATGAATCTGTTGAAGAATTGGGAGCGGCGAAGAAGAGAAAAAAATTGTAAGGAAAGAGTAAAGATTTCTTAAGGGATCCATGGAGAGCTACTTGGAGGAGGCTCATAAGGGTAGAGACTTGTTGGTTTGGCAGGCGGCACATCCAAG
>ERZ651776.2551-NODE-2551-length-19528-cov-3.041643_pt1 | contig 19528 bp, 14 predicted proteins | sample MGYA00514761_ERZ651776 | MGnify/ENA metagenome assembly ERZ651776 | reverse complement strand
CCTTGGCCGCCACCAACACAGGCGGTAACCATACCGTACTTGGCATTACCCATTCTTCTCATTTCATTGAAAAGCTGAACGGATAACTTAGACCCTGAACATCCTAATGGGTGACCTAATGCGATCGCGCCACCATTAACATTCAGTATCGATCGGTCTAGTTCTAGTTCCTTTATTACTGCTAAAGACTGCGCTGCGAAAGCTTCGTTCAATTCGATCAAGTCTAGATCAGATTGTTTTAAGCCTGCTTGTCTCAGCGCCTTCGGCACTGCTTCTACTGGTCCGATACCCATAATTCTTGGGTGAACACCAACAGCTGCGTAGGTTACCATTCTGGCGATAGGTTCTAAGTTTAGTTCTTTCACCATGCGCTCAGACATCACCATTACAAATGATGCGCCATCTGAAACGGGTGATGAGTTACCTGCAGTTACTTGACCTCCTTGTGCAAAAACAGGTCTTAATCCTGCTAATACATCGAGAGACGTATCTCCACGAGGTCCTTCATCAGTATCTACTGTATAAGATTTCTCTATGATCTTTCCGTCAGGGCCAGCGATTTTATCAGTCACCTTAATTGGAACGATTTCGTCTGCGAACTTGCCAGCAGCTTGTGCTGCCACAGCCTTCAGGTGAGAGTCTAATGCAAACTGATCTGCTTCTTCTCTATTAATATTGTATTCTTTTGCTACCTGCTCAGCCGTTAAACCCATGCTTAGGTAGTAGTCACTATACTCGGTGGCTAACTTGTAGTTTAAGGCCGTTTTATAGCCCATCACTGGCACCATAGACATTGACTCTGTTCCTCCTGCAATAATACATTCGGCTGTTCCTGCATGCACTCTAGCTGATGCTAAGGCAATGGCTTCTAGTCCTGAACCACAGTATCTATTCACTGTAACTCCTGGTACTTCGATCGGTAAGGCCAAAAGCGAAATCATTCTCGCCATTTGCATTCCTTGTTCTGCTTCTGGTACTGCGTTTCCTACAATGAGGTCATCAACTCTTGTGGCATCGAGGCTTGGTACCTGACTAACCAAATGCTTAATTACGTCAGCAGCCATATCATCGGGACGAACTGTCTTCAAAACACTTCGCTTACCTCGACCTACTGCTGTTCTATATCCTGCTACTATATATGCGTCCATTATTTGGAATGTTAAATTTTTGAATGAAGAAGATTAATTGCGAAGCGGTTTCCCTTTAAACAGGATACTGTGTATCCTTTCGAGTGTTTTAGGTTCTGCGGTTAACTCGACAAACATTTGTCGTTCTAAATCCAGTAAATACTGTTCCGATACTTCCTGTGGGAATGTCAAATCACCTCCACACATAATCCAGCCTAACTTGCGGGCAATCTTTGCATCATGCTCAGAAATATAGTTGCCCAAGAGCATCCCGTTGATTCCTGCTTCAAAAAGTGCTAAGCCTGTTCTTCCTTGAACTTTAATGTCTTTCCTTTCAATTGGCTGTGTATAACCTGCTTCATGAAGTTCAAGCACTTTAGCTTTTGCATCTGTTAATAGGCGTTTTCTATTGAGGGTAATTCCATCTTGTGGCCGAAGAATATGCATGCCTCTCGCCTCCTCCGCTGAGGTAGCCACCTTTGCCGTCGCAATGTTCATGAAAGCTTCTTGCAAACGGTTCAATTCCGGATCTCCTCCTTCGATAGAATCTGCCACTCTCATGGTGAGTTCTTTTGTTCCGCCACCACCAGGAATCAGGCCAACGCCAACTTCCACTAAACCAATGTAGGTTTCTGCATGTGCTTGAATAGCATCACAGTGTAGCGATAATTCGCAACCACCGCCAAGTGCTAAACCTGCGGGTGCTGAAACCACTGGAATCGAGGAGAATTTTGCTCGCTTCATGGTGTTTTGGAATTGAGCAACCATTAGGTTGACTTCGTCAAATTCTTGATCTCCGGCATACATGAAGAGCATGGCTAAATTTGCGCCTGCTGAGAAATTCTCTCCTTCATTACCGATAACCAATCCTTTGTAATCATTTTCGGCCATTGAAATGGCAGTCTCAATACCTTCAATTACCTCCTGACCGATTGCATTCATTTTCGTATGGAACTCTAAGCAAAGTACACCGTCTCCGATATCGAAGATTGATGCGCCAGCATTACCCCATACTTTATTCGTTTCTCGAATGTTCTCTAGAATTACCAGGTCTTCAGTACCTGGAATGGTTTTGTAACCTTTAGATGGAATGTCATAGTACTTTTTAATACCACCCTCAATTTTGTAGAATGATTCGTGACCAGCATCGAGCATTTCATACACCCACGCAGCTGGTTTCATGTCCATTTCTTCCATCTGCTTAAGTACAGGCCTTACACCCAGTACATCCCAAGTATCAAATGGACCCATTTGCCATGCAAAACCTGCACAAACAGCCTGGTCTATTCTGAATAATTCGTCCGAGATTTCTGGAATACGATATGTCACATACTTGAATGTATCGTAGAATGTCTTTCTATAAAACTCTCCTGCCTTATCGTCAAAGTTGATGAGCGTCTTGATTCTTGCTTTTAGGCTTTCTTCATCTTTAACCGCCTCAAGTGCTTTAAAATTTGCTCTTGACCGATCACCGTATTCAAATGTTTTCAGGTCGAGTTCTTGAATTACTCTTTTACCATTAGCATCCTTAGATTTCTTGAAGTAGCCTTGACGTGATTTGTCACCAAACCAGCCTCTTTCATGTACCTCTTTTACGATACCCGGCAATACAAAGGCTTCCTTAGACTCATCGTTTGGCAAACCAGCGTATAGATTGTTCGCTACATTGACGGTTGTGTCTAGGCCAACGACATCCATTGTTCGGAAAGTTGCAGACTTCGCTCTACCAATAATAGGTCCGGTCATTCTATCAACTTCTCCGACAGTGAGCCCCATGTCTTCTATGGTGTGCATCGCCGACATAATCGCATAGATTCCGATTCGATTGGCAATGAATGCTGGAGTATCCTTACAGAGTACTGTTTCTTTACCTAAGTAGAGGTCACCGTAGTGGATCAAATAATCGATGATTTCCGGATCAGTTTTCGGACCCGGTATTATTTCTAGTAACCTGAGGTATCTCGGTGGGTTAAAGAAGTGTGTTCCACAAAAGTGCTTCTGAAAATCCTCGCTTCTTCCCTCAGACATTAAGTGCATTGGTATGCCCGATGTATTTGAGGTTATTAGAGTCCCTGGTTTACGATATTTTTCGACTTGATCGAAAATTATCTTTTTAATATCTAAGCGTTCAACGACGACTTCTATGATCCAATCGACGTTGGCAATCTTAGCCATATCATCCTCAAAGTTTCCCGTAGTAACAAGCTTCGCAACAGAAGCATCGTATACAGGAGCTGGCTTAGACTTTAGGGCGAATGTGAGGGCATCGTTTACAATTTTATTCCTTAGTACAGGATTGGCTTTTTGCTCTTCCGGCAAGTCTCTTGGAACAATATCCAAAAGCAAGACTTCTACACCGATGTTGGCAAAATGACAGGCAATTCTGGAGCCCATTACACCAGAACCTAATACTGCAACTTTCTTTATACTTCGACTCATGTGTTTAGAATATTGATTTAGAATCTATCAGTTGATTAATCTTAGTTACTACTTCAAAGAAAGTGTCTAGTTTTTCAGGTGCAATCGATTTCCTGATGACATCATTAAAACGGATAACAGTTTCCCTGGAAACCCTTCTTTTCTCTTGGCCCTTTTCTGTTAGAAAGATTCTAACAGAACGACCATCGTTGGGATCCTTCTCTCTATAGATGAAGTTCTTCTCCTCCATGCTTTTCAACATTCGAGTAAGGCTTCTCGATTCAAGACCCATTAAAGGGGCAATTTTTGTGGCAGGAGTACCTTCTGTCGGATCTATATTGAGCACCACGAAGGCCATGGATGTGGTACTTTCATGCTGTACCGCTTGTTGATTATACATGCGATAAATTGCATGCCAACACATTTTTATTTGGTGATCTACGGTTTCTTCTCTCTTCATAAGGCCTTGAGGTCTTACGAATTTAGAAAAAATTTGTTATGCATGCATACTATTTTTTCTAAAAAAATCCTGTCTAATAAAAACATAGGTTTCTTTTATATTAATTAGTTAGTTTCTGAACTAAAAAGACTGTCGTAAGGGAAGAACTGATTATTGCTGCTATAGTACCGAAGGTCTCAAGGAATTTTCCATTGTTTGGTCGCTCTGGCTTAGGCGGTTTAATAGAAACTGTGATGATTGATCCATCAAGAACTTTTGGACTAGAGAACCAACCTACCTTTTTCGTAAAGCCAGTAGGTTCGGTAATGTATATTTTTCTTCCATCCTTTGTTTTACCACCCGCATTTCTTACATAAGATCTTACGCCCTTTCCACTTACAAATTTCTGCAGTGAGGGGTTCACTACCTGCCCACCCACTTGTACAGTATACACGGATTCTGGGAAAACAACTCGATCATTGTCATTAACAATGATGTCAAACTTACTATTGTTTTCATCAAACAGCTTTTCAAAAGAGAAAGCCAATTGTTGTTCGTTTCTAAAAAATCTTGCACCCGCCAGATAGACATTTGGAGACAAACCGCCTGCACGTTCAATAACACTTGATAAAGTTTCACCCTTTGACTCTAAATAATATCTTCCTGGAAACCTTACTTCTCCCTCCAGAACAACTGAACGTCCCTCTGCAGAACCAGGTATCAAATTGACTATAACTCTATCATTATGCTTGAGCTGTAATTCATTGTTTCTAGAGGTTTTAGAGTTTCCTAATAGATAGTCACTGTCTATCTTTACTCTTGTATTCGTAGATATTTCGTTTCCACTGAAATCAAAATACTCTCTTGAAATTGTCACTGAATCTTGAAAAGACTTTTCTAAAAACCCCCCCGCTCTAATAATCAAGTCTTCAACAGTCATGCTATCAGTCAATGCAAAACGTCCGCCATTTTTTATTGCACCTTGTACAACAACAGATTTGTCAAGCTGTTCCGTGATATCCCTACTATAAAGAATTACTTGATCTTTGGGTCTCAAAATAAAATCTAGCTTCTTATCTAAAACACTGTCTAAATCAAAACTAATTACGTCATACTCAATTCGTCCTTCTTGATATCTTAGTAAATCTGCCCGGCTTGTTAAAATTCTATTTTGATAATCTAGATCGTCTATGTTAGCCGACATAAAAATCAAATCGTACAATGACAGGTTCTCTCTCCATGGAATAGACATTGGGTCTTTTGTAAAACCAGATATAGAAACCGACTCTTGAGACTTTACATCATTTTTATCATAGATTTTAAGTCTGTCATTCCTTTGCAAGAGTATGTTATCAAGTGAGTTGGAAGAATTCAGAATAGCGGACAATGAGAATGACCTAAATTTTAAGTCACCATTTTCATCAAGCCTATAAAGATCAACTTTATCTAAATATGTATTAGGCCGTATACCTCCTGCTGCTAATACTAAATCTCTCAGACTCATTGATCCATTCAACTCATATTCTCCAGGACGAAAAACAGAACCCTCAATATTCACCACGTTATTTAGATTCCCCAGTACTTTTCCAAAAGTCACAATGTCTCCGTCTTGCAACTTGAAGTTCTTACCTTGATTCAAAAGCTCATTGTAATTGATATTCAAAATTTCTCTGTCAAACACAGAGGAGCCATCCCTATCTACAATAGATTTTATACGCTTTATTGTAACTGACTCAGTATATGCAGAAGGTTTTAAACCTCCAGCAAAACCAATTAGGTCCATCAATCCCTCATCGTCTTTCAGTTCATAAATCGCTTGTTTATTTACTTCTCCAGACAGTGTTATGCTGTTTTTTCTATTAGTTATAAATATTACGTCGTTACTAATCAAACGAATATCCTCTCTAGCTGTTCCTTTTATGAGGTATTCATAAAGATCCATTGTTGAGATCAGTTTATTATTTCTAAAAACCTTGATGTCTCTTAAAGATCCAGAAGTTTTGATACCTCCTGACACATAAAGGGAATTGAGCGTAGTCGCAAACGCATTGATTAAATGAGAGCCTGGCTTATTAGACTCTCCCATCACCATGATTCGAATTGGCCGAAGCTTGGTTAAAGAAACATCCAAAAATATTTTTGGTGGGTTTTTCTTCAGACCAGAATAAAACCTAGACAAGTATTCTTTCATACGAATATTGAGATTCTCGTATGTCGTTCCAGACACAAATACTTGACCTACATTAGGAATAAATAGGTTTCCATTAATATCAACTTCTCCTTCAAATTGAAATTCAGCCTCACCCCACAAATATACTCTCAGCTCATCGCCTGGGCCGATTAAATAACCTGGGTCAATGTTTCCCACCAAAGCTCCCTGATTGGCATACGGATTATTATTGAAAATGTCATAACCGAAATATTTTCCTCCGCTACTCTGAGCAGGTTTAGCTGATGGCGTTGCCACAGGTGGATTATTTGCACTCTGAATTAACGAATCGTTTGATGTATAGTCGACACTATTAGTGCTTACTTCTTTGATTGCCTTTGTAGGTTCACTTGATGAAGATGAACCAGAAATATATTTTCTGACATACTCATCATAATCGAGACCATAAACCTTAGCCTGTCTTCTAGCATCATCCTCAGTCATGCCTCTCTTACGGAGCTCTGCGAGCACTTCTTCCTTGGTATCTATACCACGCTTATCTAATTCACTTTTTACCTGAGCCTCAGACTGAGCACTAACTATTCGGGGAATAGAAAATATTAAAAACACAATTATGCATGTCAAATGCAAAACAGTGGCTTTTATTTTAGTATGATTCATGTGTTGCAGAAAAAAAAACGCATTCCTTCGAATTGCGTAGTCACTCAAAAGTAATAATTTTTTACTTTCATATCACAAAGCTCTGACGATTCTAACTTTAATAACCTAATAATAATGTATTATAACTCGGATATATCAAAGTCTGGACCTTTACCTAAGCCTGTCAAATCGTACAAATAATAGATCTCTAGCGTATCAATATCTTTGAGTTTGCAGTCACCGTCATCCATAATTTCTACGACCTTAAACTCAAAGGTTTCTCTAAAATTGACCAATCGAAAACTTTTTCCGATTCTAAGGTTGTTAAATGATGTGGACATTTTTGAGTTAGTTGCTAAAATCACCTCGTAACTCTCGGAAACGATTACGGGCTTCAGAAACAAAGATACTTCCTGGAAACTTTTTGAGTAGCTCATTATAGAGTTTCATTGATTCTTCTAGATCTATTATGTCCTCCTCATTTATCTTAGCCGATAGAAACAGTGCATCATCTCCCAAAATTTCGAAATAATGACTAACATTTATCCTTTCAAGCGCTTCTAACGCACCCTTAAAATCTCCTAATTCTCTTAACGTATTGGCCTTTAAATAGAGTAATTCGTCTACTATAGAATGATTATCGTACTTCAGCAACATACTATCCATTTGTGCAATACTCTCTTTCTTTTGGTTCTGAAATAGCATTAACTCAATACTTGCATATTCCTGCATAACAATATCTGTGGTATCAAAAACAGTATTATTCTTAATCAGAATACTGAGATCCAATGCGTCATTGGCAATCTCCCTTGAAGTAGCCAATTTAAGTATGTCTAGGTTACTTTGAGCTAGCTCGAAATCTCCCTTGAAGTAAGATAGTTTAGCGCTCTTCAACTTTGCCATATAACCCAAGGGCTCATCTTTAAACATTCGTTCTACTTGCCCATAAAGTAAAATTGATTCCCATGGCTCTTTGTTAAGGAGATAAATATCAGCCAAATCCATCTTTGCTTCTGCCACAACCTTATTTCGGCCAACAGGTTGTTTTAAAACCTTAGTCAAAGTCTCGATGGCTAAGGTTACTTTATTTAATTGAAACGCCTGTAATCGCGCAACTCTTCGCTGTGATTCTATCACTGAGAAAACATCTCGTGACTGTCCAATGAACACCTCATATTTTAGAATTAACTGATTTATAGCTACTGTGTCCACCGGATAGCTCGACTTGAGAACCTCCTCCTCAGACAGAAGTGCATATCTCGATGCTAATCTTCGATTAGGACTTTCTGGAAAATCATCGAGTATATAGGCAAACGCTTTTTGAGAACTCTTATAATCGGAATTTCTGAATGAGATCATACCCACGTTCATAATATTATCTCCCTTGTTCTCCAAGCGCCTATCTAATGCTCTGGCTTGGCGCAATGCAGCAGGAAAGTTTTTCTGCTGTAAGTGAGTCCATACCAATAAATCATTAAAAGCCGATTTTCCAGGTTCTTTTTGTATAAAGTCATAGAGTATAACTTCAAGCGTATCTAAATCTTCGGGTTCTCTCAAATAGTTTTGAAGGGAGTTCTTTACGTAGTTGAGATTTTGAGGTTGGTTCTTTGAAAAATTCAGATACTCCGAAACCATTTCCGCCTTACGATTCATCAAGCGATATATATTTGCCAAATCTATAGCAAACATATCAGGCCTTTTCATAGCACTACGTCCCTGAATGTATGTGGATAAAGCTTTTTCTCGAAAGTTCTTCTGGAAGAACATATTTGCCAAAATCCTTATCCTAGTCGGATTTTTATCTGTTTGAGCCTTTTTTGTTTCTTTTCGAATTACATCGTTCAATAGACTTTCAACTTTATCATCATCTTTTTTTGCTCTATAAACAGTAGCTAGATCAATCTCATATTCAAAATTATCAGGATTATCTCTCAGTATTCTTTTTATGTATTTTTCTCCAGCGTCATAATCTTCTAGCGTTATTAAAAGGTCCAAATACGTTTTATGGATACGTTCAATATTTTTCTTGTTCTTAGCAAGTTTTTCGAACTCTGCCCTAGCTTTTTCGAAATCGCCAATGTTGTAGTATTCTTTCGCTATTTGAACAGGGTCATTGGCTTGGGCTCGCATACTCTGAATTGGTAGGAGTACGAAAGATAGAACGCACAGCAAGAACCTTATCAACAGTTTTGAGGGACCCATATTAGAATTAATTTATTTAAGTAAAATTAAGTTATTGTTATTAGCACTGTGGATACGTGGAAAACATTTTAATCCACAGCTGAATCAAGTAGTTGTTAACGTATTGTTCAATAATACGGTTTTGTTCACAATTTACTAACTCATAACGAACTGTTTTTGAAGGAGTTGTTTTTAAGTGTTGGAAACACTGGTTAATTGGTGGATAACTAATGCCAGTAAACGGAGTGTGCTTAAGTATGTGGAGACCTGTTGAAATCATAAGAGTTATCCAAACTGTGAGGTCATACTAAAACAAGGACTATGGGATTGTGGATTAATTGATCAAAGATGACAAGATATCCACAAGTTATTAGATCGAAGTACTCTAGAAAACGATGCTGACAGTTTGTTCCCAATTCTTCCTGACTTCAATTGTTTTGGTATTGTAGAAGTCGTCGAAGTAAAACTTAGCTGGCTCAGGCATTTCGTTAGTAAGAATGTTTCCAATGTCCCATTTACCATTTGCATTCCTATCGAAAATGACTCTGACTTGGTATTGGCCAGCGGGTAAAAACTCAAACTGAAAGCTTTTGGAGGTGGTTTCCCTTATAACTTTAAGGGACCTGTTGTCTAATAGTTGCACAATCACGTTTGTCAAAGCTGTATTGATGGATCCAATTATGACCGCTGTGTCTTCTGTTTTGAGCAACGAAATGGTTTTTTGGAGCCCTTTAGATGTGTCTCTATCGGCGGATATGAACGCCGCTGGTTTGATGTCCATTACAACACTAGGGTACTGTTGATCGAATAGCTCTGCTGAACTGACGGGTATTGAAAGTTTGGTATTGTACTCGTTCCAAATGTAGGTTGAAGCGTCAAATGGTACGGTATTAAGACTATCTTTTTTAAAGCTTAAACTATCTGTGTTGAAAGTGAGGATTGGCTTGCTAAAGGTTAGTTGGAGTGTGTCAAACGATAGTATACCGGTTACATCAGGCTCAAATCTGAATGAAAAGCTGGCGGGTGCTAATTTGGACTCTGAGAAATAGAAGTTGGCCGTATCAAGTAGGGTAGTATTGAGAGAATCAACGACGGAATAAACCAATTGTGTTGTGTCATTGTAGGTTGTATTTGTTCGATAAAACCTGATCTTATCAGTACTGAAAGGATGATATACAAAGTCTCCTAGGGATATCACTTTGAAAGTATTCACCGCTTTGTTGAAAGAAATGTCATAGTAGGAGCCAAAACTCCTTGCCGATACTGTGCGAAGCTCCTCAGTATCTAGATTCTGCAAGGTCATATCAATATTACTCAGGGATGAGTTGAGGACCAAAGTATCAGGGTAAAAGCCGTATTTTTCTTTGTCTGAGTCTGCTTGGCTATTATTGTTTTTGTCTATGGCCGAGTAGATTCGAAACTGATCGCTTGGTAGGTTTTGAAAAAGATAGTTACCAGTAGAGTCCGTTTTGCTGTAATAGGATGCTGGTCCTTTTATGATGTCGAGAGAGTCTTGTAACCGATATAGCGATACTAATGCGTTTTCAACAGGATCTTGTGTATAAAGATTAAGAATTTGTCCGCTTACAGTTAAGGAGTCGATATATGGGCCTGTTGAGAAACTGATTCCAAGGTTTTCGACTGGATTATTGTTGGTTACGTCTTGAACACTATTAGCAAAGTTTAGACTGTAAGTGGTGTTTTCTTCAAGCGGTTCAAAGAACGTGAGTGTGATAACATTTTTGTTTATTCTCGTTCTAAATGAACCCTTAGGCTTTGGTGTTATGATTAGATCCGTTTCCAATGAACGTGCTTGAACGCGTTCGTTGAAGGTAAAAGTAAGTGTGTTTTGAATGAAATTCGTTTCACCAGTTAATGGTGATGAACTGATTAATTGAGGGCCTTGCTCATCTTCAGGTCCACCCGATGGTGCAATGATTCGTGCACAGGATACTGCTGCTATGGTTAACAATAATATGAGCACGCTATGTCTAAGGCGTTGTGTCATGGGCTAAGTATATATATGAGACTACTGTATTCTCCAGATGACTTTGCTTTGCGGTTTGACTGGTAACCCCTTAGGATTGCTGATGCATATTTCTTACGACCAGTACGATACTGTTCTGAAAGTAGGCTGACGTAATAGCTATCAAATATCATAGGATGGGTTGCAACAATATTCAGACCAAATGTCTTTGCGAGTTGATGTATACTTTTTTGTGAGAAGTGATATAAATGTCGTGGAACATCATACCCTGCCCAAAAATCACCGTAGTGCTGGGCATCATGTGATTTATAGTTAGGGAGCGCGAGTACAAGTACCCCATTTTTGTCTAATCTAGTGATTAGGGCTTGAAGAGTTTCTTCTAGGCTGTGTACATGCTCCAAAACATGAAAGAGACTTATAGATGAATAGAGTTTGTCTTCTGAAAGTTCTTTGTAATTGCTTTTGAGTGATAACGAATATCGGTCCAGGGCATTTTTTCTTGCATCAACATCTGGTTCTATGCCATCTACCCCCCATTGATTCTTCCGTAGAAAGTTTAAAAAAGCACCATTCCCACATCCGTAATCTAGGTGCTGACGGTTTAGCGTATATTTTTCGAGGATACGTTTTTTGGACTTGAAGTTAATTGACTGGGCAGTGCGGTATAATTTATCGAAAATGGGGGTTACTTTATCTCCATGAGATATATAACCATTTGATTTATAGTAAGTTAGGATTGAATTTTGATCTGGCCGAGGGTTAGTGTATACCGTTTCGCACGTCTTGCAACGTATGAGCGGAAAGGATTCCTTGCTGCCAAAATGATCGGTAATAGTTTTGTACTGATCTAGCAATTGGTCACCGCATAAGTAACACTGATCTATTCTTTCTGTCATCATCTCCCCATGTATACCATCAAGACCGAGATGTCTGCTGGAGACACACCACTGATTCGCGACGCTTGACCAATTGTTTTTGGCTTAATCTTACCAAGCTTTTCTTTTGCCTCAGATGAGAGTGCAGTAATGTTTTGAAAGTCAAGGCTGTCTTTAATAACCAATTCTTCAAGTTGAATAACGCGCTCTGCAAGCTTGGTTTCTTTGTCAATGTAATCCTCATATTTCACGTGAATGTCTGCCCCCTCTAGCACATCCTTATCGTATTTAGCGAGGTATTCAGCGAACGCACTATTGATACTTGACAGATTGTGAATATGAACTTGCGGCCGCTTGATAAGTTTTCCTATTGAGGTTCTTTGTTTGATGGGTGCCGTACCAAGTGCTGTTAATAGATGATTGACATCATCGGGGGTTACTTTTTTCTGATCGAGATCGTTGAGCAATTTGGAGAGCTGTTTTGACCTCGCTTTCATTCGCTTGAGTCTCTCGGTGGTGGCAAGGCCAATGGAGTGACCTTTAGCTGTCAACCGGATGTCGGCGTTATCTTGTCTAAGCAGTATTCTATGTTCTGCACGGGAGGTGAACATTCTATAGGGCTCATCTGTACCTTTATTAATAAGGTCATCTATAAGCACACCAATGTATGCTTCTGCCCTATTCAGAATAAATTCTGGGTTGTGATTGATTTTTTCATGTGCGTTGATTCCAGCCATGAGTCCTTGACATGCTGCTTCTTCATAGCCAGTAGTACCGTTTATTTGACCAGCGAAGTAGAGATTCTGAATCAGCTGCGTTTCTAATGTGTTGTTTAATTGTGTCGGTGGGAAGTAGTCGTACTCGATGGCATAACCGGGACGGAACATTTTGACATTTTCGAAACCTGCTATTTTTCGGATAGCGTTATACTGAATATCCTCAGGAAGTGAGGTCGAGAAACCATTGACATATATTTCTACCGTGTTCCAGCCTTCTGGCTCTACGAATATTTGGTGTCTGTTTCTTTCCGCGAAGCGATTGATTTTATCTTCTATAGATGGACAGTACCGAGGACCGATGCCTTGAATTCTGCCATTGAACATGGGAGACTGATCAAATCCTTTCTCTAATTCTTGATGTACCTCCGGGTTTGTGTATGTGATGAAACAGCTTCGTTGCTCTAAAAGAGGAGACGTTATGTCTGAGAAGGAGAACTTTTCAGGTTCGAAATCACCAGCCTGCTCCTCCATTTTGGTATAGTCTAAAGATCGCCCATCTACTCTCGGAGGTGTTCCCGTCTTCATGCGACCTGCCTCAAACCCAAGACTAACGAGTTGTTCGGTAATACCAGTAGAGGCTTTCTCACCTGTTCTACCACCTCCGAATTTCTTTTCTCCTATATGAATGACACCATTCAGGAAAGTGCCTGATGTTAGGATTACGGCTTTTGATCGGAACTCAAGACCCATTCCTGTTTTTACGCCAACCACTTGGTTGTCTTCGATGATAACACCGGTGACCATCTCTTGCCAAAAGTCCACATTCAGGTTGCTCTCTAGGGCCATTCGCCACTCTTCGGCGAATCTCATGCGATCATTCTGAGTTCTGGGACTCCACATAGCAGGCCCTTTCGACTTATTAAGCATGCGGAATTGGATCATAGACTTATCAGAAATTATTCCTGACATGCCTCCTAGCGCGTCTATCTCACGAACGATCTGACCTTTAGCCACACCACCCATTGCTGGGTTGCATGACATTTGGGCAATGGTGTTCATGTTCATCGTGATGAGTAGAACTTTAGAGCCCATTTTGGCACTAGCATACGCAGCTTCGCAGCCGGCATGGCCAGCTCCAACAACAATGATATCGTAGTTTGAATACATGGTTTAAAACATGTGTTCCACGTGAAACAGTTAACGACGTTCGAAATGTTTCACGTGGAACATGTTATAGTTCTTCAGATTTGAAGCAAAGATAAAGAAGCTTCTTCTCTTTTTGTCATCTCTTCCTTTTGAGAAGTTGTCTTATCATTTTGGCCAAGTAGATGTAAAAGGCCATGAACCATTACGCGGTGTAGTTCTTTGTCAAACTTTGTTTGTTCAACTTTGGCATTTTCTCTGACACGATCTATTGAAATAAAGAGGTCAGCTACAATTGGCGAATCTGATTCATCTCTGTTGTCAAAGGTTATAATGTCTGTGTAGTAGTTATGGTCGAGATATGTCTGATTGACTTCTAACAAATACTTATCGGAGCAATAGATATAATTAAGTGAATCGATGGTTTGATTGTTGATTTGACACACTTCTTGAAGCCAGGTTCTTATGAGGCGCTTTTGTTTCAGTTGAAAACGTACTTCCTCAGTAAAGAAGTTGATGACGGCCATTAGGTTAAATAGAAAGTAAGCTGTAAGCTTTTCCCGTTGTTTTGGAAATCAACCTCGTCTGCGAGATGCTTTATAAGGAAGATCCCACGGCCGCCGATGCTTTCTAGGTTCTCTGGTGCCGTTGGGTCTGGAAGTTCGCGGTGGTCGAAACCAGGGCCTTCGTCACTTATATTAAACACAATCTGCTGTTCTCCTAAATATGCACTTAAAGAGACAAATTTGTTTTTATCCATTTTATTGCCATGAATGATGGCATTGTTTACGGATTCAATAACAGCAATCATAATGTTTCCATAGAGATCGTCGGTTAGGCTATATACGTCTTTGGCATTATCCACGAAGCTCTCAACGATGCGGATATTTTCTACAATTGACGGTATCTGTATGCTAATGTTCTTCATTGAAAGGGCTCAATTCTTTTCCTTGATCTTCTTAAAGTATTTGCTGGTCTCCTTTTTATAATAAGGATTGAGTTTGGCAGGAATAGTTCTTAGTAGTTCTATTTCTTTTTCCTTAGCCTTTAAATATTCGTTTAAGGACTCAGGTATTGACAAGTCATAGTTTAATGCAGTACGTGCTTTACGCTCATCGTCTTCTCCTCGCTCTTGTACAGAATTTTCGGCATCTAGTAATCGAGTGAGCATTTGTTGTTGGCGTTGGATTGTCTCGTCGGTGATGTTTTTGTTGATGAGATCCCATTCATTTTCTTCCATCTGATCGATTAACTTCTCAATCTTCTCGCCCAATTTATTTCCATCTAGACCGGTTTCAAAATTTTCAAGGGCATTTCTGAGTCTTTCTTGTTGCGATGCTAATTGCGCCAGTTCTTCAGAAAGCTGCCTGCCTGATTTACCACTTTGCTTTAAGTCTTTGATTTGTTCACTAAGCTGTTTTTGTAAATCGCTCAACCCTCCCATTTGAGGTTTGTTTTTACCGCCTTTTTTGCCCCCAGGACCCATCATTTGATTGGCCATTTGTTCTTGCATTTGCTGTACAACGTCGTCGAGTAACAGGGCTAAGTTGTTAATAGAAGTCATGGCGAATTGTTGTTTCCCAACCGCCTGATTAATCCGTTTCTCTTTCAGTGTTTCTACGGCACCGTCCATTTGTCTGTTCATTTCGCCGAGCTCACGCATAACAAATGAAGATATCTGGAAAACGCGTTGAGATAGTGAGACGAGGCTGTCCTGAATGATCTTGGAGTCATCTTGAAGCTTGAGTTGGTCTTGTGATAGCTTAACGTAGCGAGGGTCGCTCTGACGAATGTCTTTGAATTCATTCATTAGCCCTTCTTGGTTAAAGGATAGGGTCACTAAGTTGTCCACAAGCTCTTTTAGGTGTTCTAGATTTTCTTGTTGTTGCTCCATGGCGGCAGCGCTTTGCATTGACTCAAGACTTTGTTTCAATTCTTTCATTTTGCCAGACGCGCGTTGTTGTGACTTGGCTGCGTTTTGACGATTTTTTGATGGTTTTGGAAGTTCCTCGGACTGCTCTTGCTCCTCCTCTTCTTGCTCCTCCTCTTCTTGCTCCTCCTCTTCTTGTTCTTCCTCTTCTAGTGATTCTTTTGCCTTTTCTTGTTCTTCTTTTATGTCTTCAATTTGTTCGTCGAGGTCGTCTGGTAATGGGTCTGGGTTTTTCCTCTCTTGATTGAGTTCTTCAAGCTTTTTGAGTTCTTCTTTAAGTTTTTCTAAATCATTTTTCGCCTTTTCTTGTTCTTTGGCTAATTCTTCGTTTGTCTTTTCGCCCTTCTCGGTGTCGTTAGTCAACTCTTCTTGTTCCTCAATCTCCTCCTGAAGGTTCTCTATGTTATTCTCTAATTTCTTGTCAAATTCAAGTTTTTTGAAGAGCTCTAAGGTTCTTTCTAGGTCGTCTTCTAGGTTTTGACTGTTCTCACGAATGTCTTCCATTTTATCTCGAAACTCTTCGATATCAGCGTTTTCTTCTAAAAGCTCTCTCAGTTCGTCGTACATCTTTTTCAGCTCGTCATCCATCACGTTGTTCATGATTTCCTGTAGCTGTTCCATCTTTTGTTTGAGTTCTTCGTTTTGTGGTTGGAACTGGTTCTGTTTGGTATTATTAAGCTGATTGTCTTTTTTAAGCTCTTCCATTTTTTGGGCGAGCATCTCTTTTTGGTCTAGGATTTCTTGCATGAGTTTTTCGTCCTGCCAATCCATTTCCTTTTTGGTCTTCAGGCGTTCGTCTGCCTCTTCTATTTTTTTGTTGAGCTCCTCGGCTTGTTTGAGAGTTTCGTCTACGTCGTTCTGAATCTGTTGATTACTCTTTTCAATCTCTTCTTCTATTTCTTCTTGGGAGGGAATTTTGAAACTATAGGTAGCACTTCTGCTTATTTTAGAACCGTTAAAGCCATCATTATCAGATACTTGCATAAAGTATTTGAGTTCACTTCCTGCTCTTATTTTGGCAGAGTCTAAGGTAAAGATGTGGTAGTAACTCTGATCGTTGAGTGATTGATTGAATGGTATCTTTATGAAATCATAGCTTTTCTCTTCATCATAGGAGAAATGAAATGTGAGCGCATTGAATCCATAATCGTCTTTTATTTTACCACCTAAAACTATGTTCTTGTATAGAATGGTATCCTGAAATTGGTCTAAAATAATCTCAGGGAACCTATCTTTAATGACTTCGACTTGAAATCTTAAGGAGTCTTTGTTGGTGCTATACTCGTTTAGTAATTGAATGGAGTACGCACTGGACTTAGAGAGTTGCTTGTTAACCTCAAATAAACCTTCTCGAGTCTTTTCACCAATTAACGTCAAACTGTCTATGTCGAAAGCAACAGACATAGATTCGGTTTGCTTAGTGTCAAAAACCCAACGGACTTGAGTTCCTTCTGGTACGGTAAGATTGCCTGAGTTTTGAATTTGTTCGTCCTGAATTTCTGTATAGTCGGGATAGTCTAAGTCTATGTTGAACAGGGAAATGCTTGGCCTTTCAAAGGCGTCAATGGAGAATGTTTCGGATGTAATGCCCTGAGCTTCGAGTAAAAAGGAGGTTGATTGTCTTAAACGGTTGATTTTGTAGCTGAAGGAATTTGCGGAAAGCTTGTCGGCCTTAATTTTTCGATCATTAATAACGACAAAGACATTTTCAGGGTTGGACTTGCCTTCGGTACTAATCTGAATAGTGAAGGGTTCGTCTTTGAACCCACTTAATTCATCTTGAGAAAGGCTAAAAGTAAACGGTGCTTCAGGTTGGAAGTCATTGTTATAATTAATGATTCGCGTAGAGCTTTCTGTGATGAATTGTGGTAAGAATAATAGCAAAAGAACCACAATTGAACCTGGGGCATAAATATACCTGAGATATTTTTTGTTGGCTTTTATATCTATAGCCTTGATGAATGGAATGTCTTGTATGGCGACACTTTTCTGTCTAATGCTTGCCTGAAGAAGGTCGTTTTCTTTTTCAGAAAGAGACTCTAACTGAATGATATTTAGTAGTTTATCGGAAACCTCTGGAAAATAAAGTCCTATTTGCTGTGCTGCTTCTTCATTCGTTATCTGTTTGCTTCGGTTATTAAGAACCATCAAGTGTTTAATCACTTGAGTATAGAGCACTACGATGTTGAGAAAAATAAAGCCATACAGGAGTATAGCCCTACCACTATTACCCAACCTTCCTGAATACTCAATGGTATTGATGACCAGAAAGGAAAGAATTAGCAATGCACCAAACATGATAGCACCCTTAATCGCCTTGTTCCTATAAAACTTTGCTTTATAGGCACTCAGTTGATTCTTAAGCGCTTCGTTGGATCCCATATTCATCTAAAGTATTTGTCTACACTCTAATTACGCAAATTCGCACCAAAGGATTGTGAAACAATTGATAAACAGGAAAATATACCACTATTTCAGTCAATTTCTAGTACAACCGGACAGTGATCTGAATGTTTCACCTCCTGAAGAATGTATGCTTTTTTCAACCTTGACTCCATTTGGGTGGACGCCATATGGTAATCAATTCTCCAGCCTTTATTATTTGCTCGAGCATTGGCCCGGTAACTCCACCAAGAATATTGGTGAGGCTGCTGATCATTGAATAACCGGAAGGTATCAATAAACCCGGCATCGATGAACTTTGTGAACCATGACCTTTCTTCTGGAAGAAAGCCAGAGGATTTTTTGTTCGATACAGGGTTGTGAATATCTAGCGCCGTGTGTGCTATGTTATAATCACCACACAGTACCAAGTTAGGGTGAGATGCTTTTAGTGACAGCGAGTAATCATAGAAAAAGTCTAACCATTGGTATTTGAAATCTTGCCGTATATCTCCACTCGTTCCACTGGGCATATAAACAGACATGACTGAAAAACTATCAAAATCTGCTCTGATTACACGGCCTTCGCTATCGTATAGATCATTTCCGCAGCCATATTCAATGTGTTTTGGGGTATGTTTTGTTAGGATAGCCACACCACTGTATCCTTTCTTTTCAGCCGTATGGGTGTATAACTCATAGCCTAATTCTTTGTAGAAGGGCTCTATTTGATCTGCTGTAGCCTTGAGTTCTTGTAGACAGACTATATCTGGGTTTTCTGAAGCTAACCATTCTGCAAAACCCTTTTTTAGGGCTGCTCTAATTCCATTTACGTTATAGGAAATAATTTTCATAGCGATATTATTAAGTCATATTCCTTTTCGAAATACTCTATGACATGCATTTTCAATAGTTTTTCTTGGTCTAACAAGTCAAAGCGGGGTAATTTTTTGAGTGCTTTCCAATGTGGCCAACCCTCTTCGTCCAGTCCCTCTAAGGCATAGTAGCCAGAGTAACTTAAAACCTTACAAATAGCAATATGCATTAAGTCTTGTTTCTCTTCTTTGGAAAAGATATGTTTTCCTCTTCCTAGCTCCTGCACTCCAATGAGAAAGAGTGTGCTATTTAGGTCTTTAGGCCTTTTACCAATGGTATCACCTAGTTCTGCCATAAGCTTTACCCACCGTCTTTGAAGGTCTAAATCCTTTTTATACATATTTATTCTTCGGCTTGTAGTTGTTCCCAAAATTCTACCGCTCTCCTTAAATGCGGTATTACAATAGTCCCTCCTATTAGGTTGGCGACTGAAAACGCCTCAAAAACCTGTTTGCTGCTAAGGCCTGCCTCATGGCATCTGCCTAAGTGATAACGTACACAATCATCGCAGCGTAGCACCATAGAGCATGCTAGGCCCATAATTTCTTTTGTCTTAACGTCTAACGCACCTTCGGCGAAGGCATTAGTGTCTAAGTTGAATAATCTCTTGAGGACCTTATTGTCTTCCACAAGAATTTTTTC
>ERZ651776.2550-NODE-2550-length-19535-cov-8.014030_pt1 | contig 19535 bp, 19 predicted proteins | sample MGYA00514761_ERZ651776 | MGnify/ENA metagenome assembly ERZ651776 | reverse complement strand
CTGAAGAAGGTCGAACGGATTGGCGACCAGGCAAAGAACATCCTGGAACTTGCCGAGCAAGGCGTGTCCTTCGCCGACAGCAGCGAACGAGAAAGGCTGTTCGCCGAGCGTCAAGAACTCTCAGCGCTGTTCGCCGAAGCAGCCGAACTACTCAACGCATCCGATGCCGACACCGACGCGATCACCGAGTACACCAATCGGGCAAACGTTGCGGTTGCGCACTACCAGTCGAAGATCGACGAGTTCATGACGTCGGAACGACCCGGTCACGAGGTCGTACCACTAGCGATCTATTACCGCTTCCTTCGACGCATCGGCGCCAACCTCGTTGGTATTGTTCGCACGTCAGTCGCACCATTGCCCCATGTCGACTATCTCGACGATGGCGCCACCGACACCGACGACTAGCTGCGAAACTTGTTGCGACGACTTGTTGCGACACGCCGCCTCGTCAGGCGGATTCAGTTTCGACTTCAGGATCGATGAACTGAGCCATCGAAGTGTTCGGCTCACCTTTGAGACCGAGTTTCTTGCGCAACTTCACCAGCTCCTGCAAATCGTCACCCTCGATCGACAAGGTACGCACGACTTCGCCCGTCTCGGCAATCTTGACGTCGGTGACCTCGGCCTTGAGGTCACCAATAAAATAACGACGGCGTTGTTTGGTCACGAACACCACCCGCACACCTGAATCGGCGTCGAGTCCCTTGAGTGCGTCGGTCAGCTTGAACCGCTTCTCTTTGCGAAGCCGATCGAGATCGAGCGCTTCGTAGACGACATCGAAGGGTGACGGCGTCGAGTCTGCTGACCGATATTTATCGGATACCCACCGCTCAAAACCTTTGTCCTCGGCAATAAGTTGTTTGACCTTGAGCGTGTTGTCACGGATCTTGGCATTAAATGTCTCGTCGTCGACGAGCAGATAACAGTCTTCGAGTTCTTCGCGAACTTCGCTGTCGGCCAGCTTACGAATCAGCTTTCGCGCGGTGTGGTACTCGCCCCACACCCGGTACTCAAAACGCGCCGAAGGATGACCTTTCAGTATTTTCGATTTAGTTTTTGATGATGACATGTCAGTCCCAGAGTAGTCCGACGGCGCAGCTTGTCCCGACCAGGTCACCTAGACATGAAGCACATGGTGGCTGCGGCCGCGCAGCCGCTGCTTACCGAGCGAACCGGCGATAGCCCCACGTGGGCCTAGTATTCGGGGCACTACTACCGGAACCGGTGTGCACTACGGCCACCAGTCTACAGGACCTTGGCAATGAGCTTTGACCCAGATCGCACCACCGTGCTGCCACCGGTTGGTTACCCCATTACCGAAGAAATTCCGGCCGTTCCACCTCGTGGTGGGGGTGGCCGCGGCTCCTCCGGTCCCTCGGGCCCGTTGTTCCTGAAGCTGGTTGGGGGGCTTCTGGGTGTCGGCCTTGTCGCTATCGCAACACTTCTGGTCTACAACAGCCAGCGGCCGAACAACGGCGCATCGACCGCACCCAACGTCGTCGAGAATCCGACCCCAGTATTTGCGCCGAGCGTCAACCCGGCACCAACAGTGACTGAACTCGAGGATGGAAATCCCGGTTTCTGGCAGGTTGTTGGTGTTCCCGACGGGCTGAACATCCGATCGGGCCCTGGTGTAGATAACGACATCGTGGGCTCGCTTTCAGTGGGCGACCGACATGTCTTTGGCACTGGCGAGCGCGCCACCGTCAACGGAGCCACATGGACCCAGATCACGTTTGGCGCCAACGATGTGACTGGCTGGGTCAGCTCCCAGTTTCTTGCCACCGACACACCCCCAGATCCGAATGCTCCAGAACCAACGGTCACTCCAGCCACCGGCCAGTCAACCTCGATCGTGTGTTTCAGAAGCCAACGTGCTCCGAGCGGAACCGCCCGGCTTCAGTTCACCAATCGCACCCAGATCTCTGGACTGATTCGCACGATCGACGGCCAAACCGTCATCGATCAAAACGTCGCAGGAACATTAGCGAATGGCCAAGCGCAAGTGACCCTGACCAACGCGGCTTCGAACGAAGTGATCCGTCAGAACTGGGTGTTCAGCCCAGCCAGCGTCGATCTTGGTACAGGTACCATGTTGTCGGTCGTCAACTGTTCCACCGTGGCAGGCCAGCTTCCCTGACCAATGGATGGTGTCGTCACGGCTACCCCCGCGTGCACCTCACCGCCAGCGTGCGTCCGCCGGTCGTTCCGACTTATGCGAATCGAGCCCGAGTGGAACATAGAGCGACGAACACATCCGGCCTGTGACCCCGTTCACACAAAGAACAAACGCGTGTAAGTCCGGTGTCCTCTGCAATATCGTCGCACGACCACCTACCACGGGAAACACCATGGATCACCTGAGCTTCAACCAACAAGTCATCGAAGAGTTCCGAGCAAATGACGGTGTCTGCGGCGGGCCGTTCGAAGGCGCCCCCATGATTCTGGTCACAATGACCGGAGCCACGAGTGGCCGCGAGCTGTGCTCGCCGCTGGTGTATTCGATGGACGGCGACGACGCCATCATCATTGCCTCAAAGGGCGGTGCCCCCAGCCACCCAAACTGGTATTACAACCTGGTTGCCAACCCGGCGTGCACCGTCGAGATCGGGACCGAGACCTATCAGGCAACTGCGGTGCTTGCTGTCGACGACCGCAAGGAACTCTTCGATGCTCAGGCTGCAATGATGCCGCAGTTCACGCAATACGAGATCGATGCGGCGCCCCGCGAGATTCCCGTGTTTCGTCTCCAACGCAGCTAATTCGCAGCACCCAACGTTAGGCCCAGCGACCTTGACGGATGACGGCGAACACGTCGTCAGCCGTCGCGCTGGTCGCAAAGCTCTGATACGACCACGTTGCGCCCCGTCGTTCCGCGTCGACCGGGTCAAGGTTCGTGCCCACCATGGTGTCGAAACCATCGAGCGAGCCCCGTTCATCAACAACAATGTCGAGAATACGACTCAAATGATCCCCATCCTCGAGTTCGATCGGGACTAGACCGTCAAAACGAGCTGCCCGTCGGACCGGCCGCTTGGCCGATGCGCCACGAGCTGCGAACCACATCGGAACACGCGGCTGCTGGACCGGTCGGGGTAACACCGTGACCCCATCGGCGCGAAAGGCTGCGCCGTCGTGGTCAACAGGCTCGCCCGACCAGAACGCTTCCAGAAGCGCAACCGCTTCGTCGAGGCGATCTCCTCGCTCCTTAGGGTCCACGATCTCGCCGAAGCGGCTCAGTTCACCGCCGCTGTCGACGCCAAGACCGAGACCGAGCGTTAACCGTCCGGCTGACAGATGGTCAACCGTCAACGCTTCTCGGGCCAACTTGATCGGCCGCCGACGAGTCAACGGAGTGACCATCGGCCCAAGGCGAATCCGCTCGGTAGCGAATGCTTGGGCACCAAGCACGACCCATGGATCCAGGATCTCGCGGGGGTCAGAATCTGGTCGATAGACGTGATCCCACAGGAAGCAGCCGTCGATATCGGCAGCTTCGGCGGCCAGCGCGATCTCGACTAGGAGCTCCGGATCGGCCAGGTGACCAAACGGAGGAAGTGACAGTGCAACCTTCATGATGAGACGACTTTCATAATGAGACGACCTTGCTCGTGCGGCAACTCCGCGATGGCATCATGCTCATGTGTGAACAATGATGACCGATTCCGATGGCGACGGCGTGCCAAGAAGTGCTGCATTCGAATGAACTCGTAACGCTACAAGCTCATGGATTAACACTTCAGTGGTACGTCACGATCCATGAGAAGAGCAATGAATAATCTGGATCTGGGCGTTCGTGAGCTGAAAGGAGTGGCAGAGTCCATCACCACCTGCGAGATGCGGCTCATACGTCGTGCCGCTCGCACTGCGATCGTCGCCCATGACGTGACTCTCGGCGTCGAAGTGCCCATCCCTGGATGAACATGATGCATGCACGACCCTGCGCTTGGTATCGCTGCGTCAGAACACGGTTCGGAGTGATGACCGAAGGGCGAACCCGGCGCAGCGGGTTGGCACAAACCATGTTCGAGTTCGAAGACGCCGGGCTCACCGACGAATGACGTCGGCTGTGAACTGGGCGGTTGTCAGCCGTGACTAACCACGCCAGGTACCCAGCCGACAACAAACCGACTAAACATAGGACATGAGCGATGACCTAACAGCGAGATACACAACGCTCGATTCCGAGCGAGTAGGCGACGCTCTACATGTCTGGCTCGACCGGCCACACAAACTTAATGCGGTCGACTCGGTCATGCTCCGAGAAGTTGGCGACCTGTTCATGAGCCTTGAGCGAGAACACGATGCCCGGGTGGTCGTGCTTGGTGGCCGAGGCCGGTCATTCAGCGTGGGGGCGGACCGTAACCCTGACATGGACCCCGAGTATCCAACCTCCGAGCGGGGTAAACGTTGGCAAGCAAATCTCGGTCGAAGGGCATGTCGTGCAATCGAAGACTGTCCGATCCCAACTGTGGCACGTGTGCAAGGACACGCCATCGGTGGTGGTATGTGTTTTGCCATGTCGTGCGACTTTCGCATCACCACGCCAGAGACTGCCTGGTATCTCCCCGAAGTTGAACTCGGTGTGCCGCTCACATGGGCGGCAATACCTCGCCTCGCCCAAGAAATCGGGACCGCTCGGGCCCGCCAGTTGGTCATGCTGGCCGACCGCATCGATGGCACGACTGCAGCCGTGTGGGGTGTCGCTCATGCGTGTGTGCCGGCAGCAGAACTGGATGCAACCGTGCAATCGATGGTCGAACGCATTTCGTCCCTGCCTGAGCTGGCCGTCCACATGACCAAAACCACGTTTCGTAGTTATAACCAGCAACACGCGCTCGGTGACGTGTCCGAGACCGACGCCGACTTGATCCGGCTAGCTCAATCTGATCCGGCCGTTGCCAAGAACTTCGGCCTGCCTACCTAGTTGTTCCGCCGAATCTGCGTAGTGCAGAGTGCTACCGGCGCCCGGACCTAGACAACGAGTTCGAAGCGAACAACCAACGCCCACCGCAAAGGGCGACACGACGTAACCTCTGAACATGACTATCTCTCGTATACACACGTCCGCTCGAGCGAGCCACATCGTGATCAACAACGGCACGGTCTATCTGTCGGGTCAGGTTGCCAAAGATCCAGATGCAGACGTTCAGGACCAAACGCGGTCAACCCTTGAGCGCATCGATGCCCTACTCGCCGAGGCTGGCACCGATAACAGCCATCTGTTGAGCGCAACGATCTATCTGCGAGATATCGACAACCATTTTGCACTCATGAACGAGGTCTGGAATGGGTGGGTCCCTGAAGGCCATGCACCGGCGCGAGCCTGTGTTGAGGCCCACATGGCGCGATCAGCACTCCTGGTTGAAATCTGTGTGACAGCAGCAATACCAACCAACGCGTAGCGCCCGGTAACGGCTTCCGTTGATGGGTGGCCGATTCGCATCGTGAGCACACAGCCCAGTAAAACGACGACTTCCCGCTACACGATGCCCCCAGATGGCACCGTGTAGCGGGAAGTTGCGTCTGCTCGCATGTAGACCCGAGAGCGGATTGTTAGGCGACGCCAGCAGCCTCGAGGGCTCGACGGGTCAACACAGTGACCAGATGGCTGCGATACGCACCATCGGCATTGTTGTCCTCGGGAGGCGTAGTGCCTTGTGCGGCCAGAGCGGCTGCGTCGGCAGCAGATGCGCCCGAGGCGATTGCCTCTTCGGCTGCGGTCGCCCGCAACGGAGTTGATCCCATATTGACCAGGCTGATGCCTTTGCCGCCATCGGCGACGCCGACACCAACAATGGCCCAGTCTTGGGCACGGCGGTTGAACTTCTGATAGTTCCAGCCGCCGGTGCCGGTAGGGATCCGCACCTCGGTGATCATCTCGTCGGCAGCAAGCACCGACTCGAAGTATCCGGTGAAGAACTCGTTGGCAGCGATTACGCGGGTGCCGTTGGGGCCTTGGGCGACGATGGTGCCACCGAGTGCCAGCACCGCTGCTGGGAGGTCAGAGGCTGGGTCGCTGTGAGCCAGCGTGCCGCCAAGGGTGCCTCGATGACGAACGGATGGGTCACCAACAAGTGCCGCGACGTGGGCAAGCATGGGAGCATGTTGCGCCACCATGTCTGAGGTCTCAACCTCGACATGTTTGGTCATCGCACCGATGGCGAGATGGCCATCGGCCTCGCGGACGTAGCTCAAGTCGCTGATGCGACCGACGTCGATGAGCACGGTCGGCGCTGCAAGCCGGAACTTCATCATCGGGATAAGGGAGTGGCCCCCGGCGAGGAGCTTGGACTCGTCGCCGTATTCACCCAGAAGAGAGATCGCTTGTTCGGCCGACTCGGCGACTTTGTAATCAAACGCTGCCGGAATCATGACTCACCTGCCACGCTCAACACTGCTTTGACAATGTTGTGGTAACCGGTGCAACGGCAGAGGTTGCCTTCGAGCCCTTCGCGCACTTCTGCTTCGGTCGGGTTCGGATTCTCTTTCAAGAATGAGGTCGCAGCCATGACCATGCCTGGTGTGCAGTATCCGCACTGCAATGCATGGCACTGTTGGAACGCCTCTTGCATGGGGTGCCAGTTCTGATCACCGGTTGCGGAACCATCGGCTTGTGCCGTGTCCGCAAGACCTTCGATAGTCGTGATTTCGCTACCCACTGCTTGGGCGGCGAGAACCGTGCACGACTTGACCGACAGGCCATCGAGGTGAACGGTGCACGCACCGCACGACGATGTGTCGCAGCCGATATTCGTGCCGGTCAGACCGACATTTTCTCGAATGTGATGCACAAGCAGGGTGCGAGGCTCAACGTCGTGGGACTGACTCTGTCCATTGACGTTCATTGAGACATCCACGAAGGACTCCTCCATTTGTTGATCTAAGCGATTGGGCCTGAGTCCAGCGGGCACAGGCCGAAGAAGATCATGCCACATCAACGGCGGGCGCGCGCTATCGGACCCCACCAAAAGCTCATCGGTTCTAACTGAGGTTGGATCCTGACCCGCCTCAGCGCAGCCGACTCTGCGCCCTATCCTGCGGCAGATGCCATCGTGTTACGAGGGCGCGCCCGGCGATGTCGGCCACAACAGATTTATCGATATCGGCGACGCGTTACTGATAACGCGGTGCACGGTTGGTTTGGCTAACCCGTTCTTTCCCGGGTAGCGCCCAACTAGTCGCCAGTCGGTCGATCCCGAAGCGGCGGGTGACGCTCTAGGGTCAACAAATGACCTTACGGAACCTCCCCGAATGGCAAGCGCTGGCGGCTCACCAGAACGAACTGGCCGACACGAACCTCCGGGAACTGTTCGCTGACGACCCTGAGCGGTCAGAACGGCTGACCGTGCGGGTTGGTGACCTGCGGGTCGACTTCTCCAAACACGTGGTCACCGAAACCACAACGGCGCTTCTGACCGGACTCGCTGAAGCCACCGGATTCGACGAACGTCGCCAGGCAATGTTTGCCGGAGCGCGCATCAACACCACCGAGGATCGATCGGTCCTGCACACGGCGCTGCGGGCAGACGGCCCGGTAGTAGTCGACGGCGAAGACGTCGTTCCCGCGGTGAAGGCAGTGCTCGCCAAGATGGCCAGCGTCGCCGACCAGGTCCGCAGTGGTGCATGGCGTGGCGCTACCGGGAAGCCCATTCGAGCCGTGGTTAACATCGGTATCGGCGGCTCTGACCTTGGCCCGCTGATGGCGACCAGGGCATTACGGCATCTTGCCCCCACCGATCTGACGGTACGTTTCGTGTCGAACATCGATAGTGCAGCGCTCGACGCAGCGCTCGTTGACCTTGACCCCGAAACGACCATGTTCGTGGTTGCGTCAAAGACGTTTTCCACTATCGAAACCATGACCAATGCCCGCAGCGCTCGGGCCTGGCTTCTCGCTTCGGTCCACTACGCAGATGCCATTGCCCGTCATTTCGTGGCGGTGTCTACGAATGCCGAAGGCGTCGCCGAGTTCGGCATCGACACCAACAATATGTTCGTGTTCTGGGACTGGGTTGGTGGCCGTTACTCCGTCGAATCAGCGATTGGGTTTTCGCTGATGTGTGCCATTGGATCCGCCGGATTCGATGACTTCCTGACTGGTTTCCGGCTTGTCGATGACCATTTTCGCACGGCGCCACTGTCCGAGAACGCACCTGCAATCGCCGGTCTACTTGGCATCTGGTATCGGAACTTCTGGGGGTGGCAGACACACGCTGTTCTGCCGTACAGCCAGGCGTTAGACCGGTTTTCGGCCTATCTGCAGCAGCTCGACATGGAGAGCAACGGCAAACGCATCAATCTCGACGGCGAACCGGTCGACGTGGACACCGCACCGATTCTTTGGGGCGAACCCGGCACCAATGGCCAGCACGCGTTCTATCAATTGTTGCATCAGGGGACCACGCCGGTGCCATGTGACTTTATTGGTTTCCTCCAACCTGAACCTGGCCACCTCGACCGAACCAGTGCGTTCAACCATCATCGATTGTTGTTCGCCAACCTGGTGGCCCAGTCCGAGGCATTGGCATTCGGCCGAACCAGCGCCGAGGTCAGCGCTTCAGGTATCGCTCCTGAGCTGGTGCCGCACCGAACCTTCCCCGGCAATAGGCCGTCGACAGTGATCACCGCTCCCGCGCTAACCGCGAGTGTGCTGGGTCAACTGATCGCATTCTATGAACACCGGGTGTTTACTCAGGGCATCGTCTGGGGCGTGAACTCGTTCGATCAGTGGGGCGTCGAACTCGGGAAGGTGCTCGCAACCGCTATCGGGGCCGAACTCGACGGCCAGGTCAATCCCGAAGCCCACGACTCGTCGACCAACGCACTCATCGGCCTCTTTCTCAACCAAGAGTTCTGGGACAGACCCGACGCTTCTTAGGAGCCTGATGTACCTATTTCGTATACCAGGCTCCTAATTTGCATTAAGAGCCGATGTTCTTGAGGGCGCTGAACTCGGCGGCGTATTCGGTCAGTAGGCCGTTTTCAAAGTCGTCGCGCAGCGGGTCGAAGATCGCTTGGACTTGGGCCTCGTAACAATCGAGGTCGACGAGAGCGAGCGCTCGTTCCTCGTCCTGAAGATCACGAAGCGCTTGGACATCGAGATCGGGGAGATCCTCGAGGTTGAGAGATTCACCTGAGATGAGCGATTGCCCTTCTTCATCAGACAGATTGTCGATGGCGGCAGACATGGGTGCAGTGACCTTTTCGAGCCGCTCGCGAATGTCATCCTCGGGGTCGTCGAGATCGGCATAACTTGGGAACCCCGCCTGGCTCATACACCGAGCCCACGCGTCGGTGGCTTCGACCATCTCCCGGGTGTCGAAGAGAGCCTCCTCACCCTCTTCGTAAGCGTCACCGAACGTAGTCAGACCCTCAATTGCTTCTTGGCCGCCGGTCTCGATCAACGCTTGTCCAATACAACCCTGGTCTTCGAGTGGTCGACCCGTAAAGTCGCCGCCAACCGCGTCGCCGATATCGCCACCCGAGAGCGTCTGACTCCAGATCTCGCGTTCACTCGCGCTCATGCTGAAGAAGATCTCCACGTTGGGGTCAGACGTTTGATTCCGAGCGATCGAGTCGAACGACGTGGATATGCCGAAACCGTATTGTGCAGTCCACTCGCGGGTGGTGAGTTCGTTCTGCCGTTGTTCGATCTCGTTCGTCCGGCCGTTCTCGCTGACGGCAAACTCGAAACCTTGCGCAGCCATGCACACCACGATGGACTCTTCAACCCGGGTGGTGTACTCGGCCAATGCATCGTCGAAGCCACCATCGAAAAACGCACCGATCGGCGATGACGCTGCCATAGCCGTGCCACCAGAGACGACCGAATCCGTGGTCGATGCGTCGTCGGGCTGCGGCGCCGAGGCCACTTGAGCATCAGAGGAGGACGACGTCGACGTAGCAGGTGCAGCATCGACGCTGCCGGCCGTGCCGGTGCCGGCACTGCCACCACAGGCCGACGCAACGAGCACAACGAGTGCGACGGCCAGCACTACCGGCCCGCATCGTCGGGGGTCCAGTAATCTGAATCTCACGCGTCGAGTCATGCTGGCACTGTAGGTCCCCGGACTGTTTCAGCCCACGGGGAAATCACTGGCAAGCCAACCTGGAGGGCCAATCGTGAAGGCCATGCTCGAGGCTCAGGCCTGAGGGTCAGGAGCTGCGCAGCGCAGTGATCGGTTCAGTTTGTGCCGCCCGCAGTGCAGGATAGGTACCGGCGATCAGCCCGATGACGGCACCGAGTCCAACCGCTGCGAATGGCAAATACCCCTCGAGCACAGGGGTCCAGTCGCGGACCGCAGATACAGCAACGATCGTGAGCACCCCTACCGAGGCGCCAATGATCCCGCCAATGAGGCCCGTCACCGTCGACTCGAGCAGAAACTGCGCCGCGATATGGCGGCGCGCCGCTCCAAGCGCACGGCGCAGGCCGATCTCCGGAGTCCGCTCAAGAACCGACACCAGCGTGACATTGGCAATACCGAGGCCGCCAACCAGCAGAGACACTGCACCGAGGACCACGAACAGTGCGTTGACATCACCTTCGACATCCTGACGAACAGCGGTGTAGCCCTGTGAAGCCTGTGTCCGCAACGACTCGGGATCATCCGGGGTCAGTGCAATCTGCACCATGTTGGCATCCGTACCGCTTGCAGTGATCGTCATACGGTCATTGGCGAGCACGGTCGTGGCTCCAACCGCAGCATCGATGTGAACCTCGGCCGGCGCACTAAGCCCGAAGAACTCGCGGGCCGTGCCGTCGGGCATCACGATGGCGTTGAGCAGGTCAGGTTCTCGGGAAACATCGTCGATGATCCCGAGCACCGTGAAACTCTGTTCGCCGATAAAGATCGCAGGTTGTGTATCGAGGCGGAAGATGTTCAGTCGCTGTGCGGCAGCAGGTCCGAGTACTACGACAGGGTCTGCCCGATCGCTATGCCCGTTGTCGAAATACCGACCGGTACGGATCGATCCACGCACGGCATCGAGCAGCCCACCTGACGTCGCTACCACGCTGATCTGATGTTCGTTGATACCCAACGGATCGACAACCGGAACAGACCGAGACAACGCACCCGAGACGTCAACGTCACTTTTGGTTCCCGCTGCTTCGACGCCATTGAGTCGAGCAAGACGGACCTCGGCATTCCAGGGGATCGAGCTCGTGGCGTCACTGCCGCCGAAGCCGTTCTCGGCTGGTGACACAACAATACGAGTCTCAGCCAGTTCATCGAAGCGGCTCACGATTTGGTTGCCTGCCGTCTTTGCAAGCCCCAGTGTCGACACCAATGCCGTGATACCAAGGACCGTGCCAAGCGCGGTGAGAGCGAGACGACCCGGGCGCCCAAGCAGGCCGCTGATCATTTCTTCAAAGAGGTCGCGGATGCTCAGTTTCGGATTTTGGACGACCGAACGATCGCGCACCTGTGGCGTGAGTGTTGTCATGACGTGTGCAACATTCCGTCGACGATGCGCACTTGACGTTGCGCCCGGCGAGACACATCGAGGTCATGGGTGATCACGGCAAGGGTCAACCCGCCGTGATGGAGATCATCGAAGACCTCCATAATCTCGCCCGACATCTCGGTATCGAGGTTTCCCGTGGGTTCGTCAGCGAGCAACAAACTCGGTTCGGTCACCAGCGCTCGAGCGACCGCTACTCGCTGACGTTCGCCACCCGACAATGTCTTGGGTGTAAACGACAACCGGTGACTGAGCCCTACACGCTCAAGCGCGTTCTCGGCCCGTTGGCGCCTTTCCTTGCGGGGCATGCGGTTGTAGATCTGGGCGAGCTCAACATTCTCGAGCACTGATCGATGGCTGAGCAGGTGGAACGACTGAAAGACAAACCCGATTCGGCTGCCGCGCAAACCAGCTCGTGCGTTGTCTCCCAACTCGCCGGTGTCGATGCCGTCAAGGAAGTACTTGCCCGTAGTTGGTTTGTCGAGCAGACCTAAGAGATGCAGCAGCGTTGATTTTCCCGAGCCCGACGGCCCGATGATCGAGACATACTCGCCCTGATCAATCGTCAGGTTCGAGGGCTTAAAGGCCTCGACCGGTGGTGGTCCAGGGAAGGTGCGTCCGACCTCGCGCAGCTCGATGACGGGTGGCCCGATCGGCGGTTTGGCCACCATGTCCTGTTCGAGATCGACCGACATGGTCAGCTCCCGCCCTCGTCGGCAACCGCTGCTGGCGCTGGCTGTTCGATACCGATGACCACAAGATCACCGGCCTGCAGATTGCCGCCAATCGGGATGACTTCGACCAGCGAACGATTCTTGTCCTGTAGCCCGACCTCGACCGGCACCAGGTCGGTGCTGCCGTCGGCACGTTCAACTTCGACTCGCGACGAACCATCGGCGCCAGCAGATAACGCAGCCAACGGCACAGCAAGCACCTCGCCTTCGCTGCGCTCAAGTGGGATCTGCAGCCGGAAGTTCACACCGACCAGTTCGGACACGTTGTACTCGCCTGTTGGGGTAACCAGCATGTAGTAACGGGTATCGGCCACACCATTGGTGCCTTTGCGGTCGGCTAGCTCAGTAATCTCACCTTCGACTTCGATATCGAGCTGTTCACTATCAATCAGCACCCGTTGACCGACCTCGAGCAGTGGCCGGTTGGATTCAGACACACCGGTTGTTATGCGAACCCTGGTACCGCTGATGCGCATGACCGAACCGTTCACGAAGTCGCCCCGTTCGACGTCGATCGACGTCACCGTGCGTGGCAGGTTGGGTAGGAAAACGACCTCGGCAACCGGGAAGGTCACACCGATCTCTTCTTCGAGCTCAGCGAGATCGGCCTCGGCGTCTTCAAGACGTTCCTGGGCGTCAGACACGCCCTGCTGCGCGCTGGATGTGTCGACCCCGTCACTGTCCTCGGCGGCGCTGATCGCGTCGGCATCAGCCAATGCCTTGCGGGCCGTATCGAGTTGTTCTTGGGCTGCGTCGACCCGTGCTTGTTCTGCGTCCTGGGCCGCCATCACGGCCTGGTTTGCTTGGTCGACACCCTCGTCTGCGAATTCGGCTCGTTGTACGGCATCGATTGCCTGCAATAGCGAGTTAGAAGGCCGATCGGCGTTCGCTTCATCCAGCGTTTCTTGGGCTCGTACGATCTGGTCGAGCAACTTTTGGCGGGCCTGGGCGTCGCGAGTCTGCTGGACAAGTGACGGCGGCTTCAGCAGATCAGACAAACTGTCGTTCGCATTCGCGAGCGTCGTGCGAGCAGATTCAACCGCTTGTTCGGCCGCCTTGAGTTGGGCTTGCTCGCCCTCGTTTTCCCCCCGAGGTTCGTACCCGGCTTCCTCGTACATGGCCTCGATGGCATCTTCGGTCGCAGAGCCGTACAAACGGTCTGGTTGGACCGCAAGGAAACCCAGGCGCGCGAGTGATACCTCGAGCTGCAACACATCGTCGCCTTCGAGGCCAGGCTTGAACTCACGGAACGTTGGCAAATCGCCCTCAAGCACAAAGACCGGACGACCACTTACCTCGATGATGACATCACCCTCGTTGACCTTGGTATCGATCTCTGGCACACGCCCGGTCACTACCCGAGCGGAGCCGTCTCCTAGGGCTGAGTCGAGTTCCAGATCAATAGCGCCTTCGAACTCGGCGTCGCCCCTGACGACGACATCGTTCGATAGTGCCGTCGCCTCGACTGGCACCGCAATCAGCGATGCCTCGGGTGCGGCGACCACAGCCCGTGCGTCCTCGGGCGATTCAAGTTGCTGGCCGAGCACGTAGCCACCGACGCCAAAGGCCACAGCTACGGCAACCACTGCCAGAAAGAGTCGTTTACGGCTTGTCATCTGTCCTCCATGGAGCGCATAACAATGACGGGGGAAAGTAAGGACTGGGTGAGAGTTGTCGAAACAGCTGGTGTGGATCGACAACCACCAGTAGAGCTACATACTGGCCCATGTGCGGAACGGGTCGACAGAAGATGGGACCAAGGCTCTCAGCAAACCTGGCGAACGACTACAGAGTTCACTGGTCGTCCCGACGGGAGCGAGATGGAACATCATGATGGCGATTGCAGCTCCGCGATGCGGAACCGGTTGTCGTCGAGAAACTCTCGTTCATAGTCGGATCGCAACTGCGCGAGTTCGTCGGCAAACCCGAGCCGGCAGTCGAACCCAGCTACGGCAACGTCCCGCTCAAACGCAGCAAGGGCAGCAAGGGCATCGAGGGCATCGGGTGAGGCGACCTGGGTCACACCATTGGTCGCAACAAGTTCGATGTCGAGTAGCCGTGCATAGACATCATCGCTCAGCGCGGCTTCGTTCACGTAGGAGTAACCAGCGGTGTTCATGCATGCCGACCAGTCTTGTTGAAAGCGAATGACTCGGGGGTCGGCATTCAGGCGTGAGTTCAGCGAAGACAGTTCGAGAGCGAAGGCATCGATCAGGGCTACGGACGCAACGATGTCGTTATACGATTGCTCCCAACAACCTGGGGCCGGCTCGATCGATGTGTTGGTCTGTGCAAGTAGATCGCCGACGAGTGCTCGGTCGTAGTCCACCTGTTGTTCGGGGGTGAGCGATGCCACGTAGTCGAGGTTTGTTGCCACAGCGTCTGCGGTTTCCCGTGCAGCCTCAGAGGCCACAGCATCAATGAACGACACCGTGATGCCTAAGCCATTGACCTGCGTCCATGCACGAGAGCCGTCGCCCACAAATGCGCCTGACCGAAATGCTTCTTCGGCCGGACGGACTGCATACAAGAAACCTGCCTGCTCCATGCACTGCAGCATGGCTTCATCGGCCAAACGTTGCCGCGAGATCAGCTGATAACGACGCCGCTCTGGCTCACTCGCAAATCCGAGCTCGACTTCGAGCGGGAAAGCGACGGCCGTCTCGACGCCGAGGTCACTGGTTGCCTCGGTCGGGTTGAAGGTCTCGGGCGCAGCGTCTGACCCGCACGCCGTCAAAAGGACGGCCACCACAATCGACGCGACGAAGTACCGGACCATCTCGCGAGCGTACGTCACCCCCATGACACGATCGGGGCATCGTCCCCTCGGACTCAGCTACACACCAAGGCCAGCTAGGCGACTTGCCATCGACCGGGTTCCACTTCGACCGCCTCGCCCCGCTCGTGCATCCGTGCAATATGGAGCGACGCGGTGCGGTGTTCTACCGAATCGGCGAACACATGCTCGACGTGGGGGCGATAGACGAAACGATGCGCCATCATGTCGTCGATCGTGCGCGGTTCGACCAGGAAATCGAGCATCGCTGAGTGCCGCCGGTCGATGATCGCGTGGAACGCATCGATCCGTTCGACAAATTCGTCTCGGCCCTCGATGATGCCCTTGTGGTGAAACGTCACATACCAATCGGCCTCTTCGTCGCGGATCAGGCGCAGGCTCTCATCAAAGTCTTCGAGGCTTGACCACACGTCGCCGTAGTACGGGCCGAAGCCGGTTAGATCGATGTCGGAGAGGAAGAACACACCACCATCGATGCGGAAACCGCTGTGGCCTCGGGTGTGACCCGGCAGGTGCACCGCCTCGACATTGACGCCACCCAGATCAAACACATGTCCATCGGAGAACCCGTGGGCATCAGGTCGTGGGGTGTAGTGGAACTCATCGAGTACCTGCTGGCCGAAGTCGGCCCGGGTTTGACCCTCGAGTCCGTAGACGTCCATGAGTCCGTCGAGGCTCACAGCACCAAGCAAGTCATCGTGATGAATGTGGATCCGGGCGTCGGAGAACAACCCATTACCAGCCAGGTGGTCTTCATGCGCATGGCTGTTCACCACCGCGTCGATCGGAACGCCCGCACCACCACGTTCAACGACGGTGACCGACGGATCGATAATGATCGTCTCCCCCGCTCCTTGAACGACCACCGAATTCCCGGACGGGTAGGCCCCATTGTCTGGACCGACCAGAACGGTTACCCGATCGGTGAGCTTTCTGGCGTCTTCATTCCACGAAGTCATCAGCTCGACGCTACTTGGATCTGGGCCATCAGCAGTAGCGTGGCGTCGTGGATGACATCGAGCTCATGAACCAAGCGCTGGCCGAGGCTCGGCTCGCACTCGCACACGACGACGTGCCGGTTGGCGCTGTCGTCGTTGTCGACGGTCAAGTCGTGGCTGCTGCGCACAACGAACGCGAGCTTCGGGGCGACCCCACGGCGCATGCAGAGGTGCTGGCATTACGAGCCGCGGCCGAGGCCGTGGGTAACTCTCGCCTCGACGGAGCCACACTGGTGTCCACTCTGGAACCATGCCCGATGTGTGCCGGCGCAGCCTTGATGGCTCGAGTCGATCGGGTGGTCTTCGGTGCCGAAGACCCCAAAGCTGGTTCGGTCGGGTCGTTGTACAACTTCGGCGCTGATCCCCGCCTGAACCACGAGTTCGAGGTCACGGCACGCGTCCTGCAGGACGAATGCGGCGCGCTACTCACCGACTTCTTCGCAGCAAAACGCGGCTGACGCCAGCGTCGACTGTAGACGTTTGGCCGGCTACGGGAACACCGACTTCACGTAGACAACGACCGACGCGATCTCTTCGGCACTGAGTCGGTCGGCAAACCCGAAGGTCACGGGGTGCCCGGTTGTGAGTTCGGCCACCATGCCAGCCCTTGAGTACTGGGACCCGACACCGATCAATCCGGCGTTGTACGGCTGTGTGCCAAGCCCGTTCTCCGCATGGCACCGGGCGCACTTCAGGGTGTAGACCTCGGCGCCGTTTGCGGCCAGCACTTGCTGCGAGTCGGTGATCGGCGTCGTCGTCGCCGGCACCGCGGTGGCAGGTGGTTGCGGTGATGGAACAGCCGTGGCCGGAGAACCTGCGGCTGCCACCGGCGGAGGTCCCACGGTCGCGACAGCCGACGCTTCGGGTGCGAGAGCAACGGCAGTCGGCGACGCCGGCAGTTGCTCAACGATGAGCGCTGTCGGCGACGGCACCGGTTCAACGACAATCGCCGTAGTCGGCACCGCTGACGCCTCCACCACGGCTGCTGCAACCACGCCATCAGCCAACGGATCGCCTGTCTGACCGGTTGCGTCGCGGGAACAGCCCCCGACCAAAACGAGAAACATCGCGCCGACAACGAAACGTTGCCCGGCGCGATGCCACATGTTCAACTCGTTTTCGTTCGTTAGCTGCGGTCGCGAAGTTCGCGGCGCAAGATCTTGCCCGCTGCGGACTTGGGTACTTCGTCGATGAACTCGACGATGCGGATTTTCTTGTAGCTCGCAACCTGGCTGGCGACAAATTCCATGATCTCGTCGGCCGACAATTCAGCACCTGGAGCGAGCGTGATGAACGCCTTAGGGATCTCGCCGGCTTCGTCATCCTGAATGCCGATTACGGCTGCGTCGCCAATACCTGGGTGGGTGAGCAGCAGGCCTTCGAGTTCAGCTGGCGGCACCTGGAAACCCTTGTACTTAATGAGTTCCTTCAGTCGGTCAACGATGAACACGTACCCGTCTTCATCAAAGTGAGCAACGTCGCCGGAGTGCAACCAGCCATCGGCATCGATGGTTTCGGCGGTGGCCTTGTCGTTGTTCAGGTAACCCTTCATGACCTGTGGACCGCGCACCCACAGCTCACCATCGCTGCCGACATCGCAGTCGTTACCGTCGAGATCGACAATGCGGCACTCGGTGTTCGAGACGGTCACGCCAGAGGCACCAGCCTTGTTCTCGAAACCGGGAGATGCGTGCGATACCGGTGAGAGTTCGGTCATGCCGAAACCCTGCACGACTGCACAACCGAGGCGGGCGGCACACTCGGCGCCAAGTTCAGCCGACAGAGGAGCAGCACCAGAAAAGACCACCTTGACCGAACTGAGGTCGTACTGGTCGACGAGTGGATGTTTGGCCAGCCCAAGAACGATCGGAGGTACTGCGAAGAACCATGAGACCTTTCGTTCCTGCGTGATCGAGAGTGCCTGTTCCAAATCGAAGCGAGGCATAGTGACGATCGTGACACCATTTGCGAGCAGGCCGTTCATGAGCACCTGCATGCCATAGATATGGAAGAACGGCAGCGCTGCCAAAGCAACGTCGCCTTCATCGAGCAGCAGCACATGTTCCATTTGTGCGATGTTTGCCGTGAGGTTGCCGTGGGTGAGCATGACGCCCTTACTGCGGCCTGTGGTGCCTGATGAATACGGCAGCACAACAACATCGTCGTTGGTGACCGGCACCTGCTCGGTAAGCGGCGGGCTGGTCATCAGATCCATCATCGACGGCACACCTTCGACCGGGTCGATGGTCATGACCTCGGTGACGTCGGTTCCTTCGATCGCCTCGATCGCAACGTCGAGAAACATGGAAACCGTGACCAACATCGTCGCGCCAGAATCCTGCAGCTGATGGCTAATCTCGCCCGCGGTATAAGTCGGGTTAATAGTGGTGACGATGCCACCGGCATAAGCAACACCGTGGAAGAGCAGCGCATACTCGGGGATGTTTGGGGCCATGAGCCCAAGCGTGTCGCCCTTGCCGAAGCCCCGTGCCGCAAGTCCACCAGCAAGCGTCTGGATACCAGTACGAAGCTGACCAAACGTCATTTCGCGGTCAGAGGGGCCATCGATGATCGCCGGTTTGTCGGCCAGCGCATCAGCATGACGCAGTGTGTAGTCAGTGATCGAGACGCCAACTGGGATCTCGACATCTGGCAGATTTGACGTGTAGATCATGGATCTCCGCAGGCATTAGTGGTTTACCCAACTGACGTTACCGACCCCTCTTCTGTTCTACTGAGGGGATGGCACTTGATTCCCACGTAACGCCGCTTCCTCCGAAGGGCCTTTTCTACGACGACATGCACGTTGGCTTGCGATTCCCTTCACCTTCGGGTGTGTTGTTGGATGCAGGCTTGGCATCGCTCTACACCGCTCTTAGTGGCGACGGCCTCGCTCTGACCCAGGATCTTGAGTTGTGCCGGTCAGTCACCGGACAAGACACACTGTTGGTCAACCCCGCGCTCGTTCTTCACGTTTCGATTGGGGCCAGCACGGTTGCCACCCGCAACGTGATCGGCAACCTCTTCTATCGCAACGTCCTGTTGGCCCAGCAGGTACATCAGGGCATCACGCTACGGACGGTCACCGGTGTCCTCGCCTTGGCCGATTCACGGCCGAAACCAGGTTCGGCACCCCGAGGAAAGGCCCTGCTGGGCATCCAGACACGTACTGCCGGCGGCCAGATCGTTGTCGACTATGAACGATGCCCGCTCTTGCCGTGCAAGGGCGAAGATGCACCTGGCAATACCGATGAGATCGGAGCAGCAGCTCCTGATTTGGACCTTACACACTTCACCGCCGCGGTGCCGAGCAACTGGCAACTTGGCGCACTCGGTGACCATGACGAGTGGGCGGTTGGCAACGTGCGCTCGGACTACCAGCGCGACATGGTGGATATGGCAACAGCGTTGGTACGGATCACCCACAACCAGGCAGCAGTGCACCGCGACGTGGATGCGTCGAGTTACCCGGGGCGACTCGTGTACGGCGGACATACCGTTGCGCTGGCACAAGCGTCGCTGAACCGAGTGCTT
>ERZ651776.2549-NODE-2549-length-19538-cov-18.054725_pt1 | contig 19538 bp, 22 predicted proteins | sample MGYA00514761_ERZ651776 | MGnify/ENA metagenome assembly ERZ651776 | reverse complement strand
GCTAAGAAAAGTTTAAAACTTTTTTTCATTATTTCCCTCTTTAGTTAATTTATAATTAATTATATAAACATAATCTGCTACAAACCGTAAAGAAAAAAATGTCTCAAAATAAAATTAATATTGCAGTACTATTGGGCGATCCTTCAGGTATTGGACCTGAATTGGTCTCAAAACTTTTATCTGAAGAAATTACCAATCAAGCAAATATTGTTATCATTGGTGAAAAAAATATTTTAGAAAATGGGAATAAAATTTCTGGCAATTCACATAATCTTAAATTTGTAGAGGATTTTAATGAAATTAATTTTAATGATGGAAATAAATTTTTTTTAGATATTTCCAAAGGTAAAAATCATGATTATAAATTATCTGAATGCTCTAAAGAGTCTGGTGAAAGTGTTTTATCAGCATTAAATCTAGCTCTAGAACTTGCTAAAGAAAATAAAATTCATGCAATAAATTTTGGACCATTTAATAAAACAAGTTTGAAACTTGGAGGAAATAAATATTCTGACGAATTACATTTAATGGCTGAAAAATTAGATGTCAAAAATTTCTTTTGTGAATTTAATGTTATTGATAATTTTTGGACAGCTAGAGTTACATCTCATATTCCAATTAAAGAAGTTCCAGATCATGTAAAGAAAGAAAAAATTATAAAACCAATAAAACTAATTAATGATGCAATGAAATTGAATGGTATTAAAAATCCAAGAGTCGCTGTTCAAGCTCTTAATCCTCATGCTGAATTTGGAACAGAGGAAAAAGATGAAATTATTCCAGCAATTGAAGAAGCAAAAAAACTTGGTATCAATGCTGATGGCCCATTACCTTGTGATACATCTTTTATAACTGCCTATAAGAATAAAAACCATGACTGTATAGTTGGAATGTACCATGATGCTTTACAAGCTGGGTTAAAAGCATTTGGTTTTGATAGAGGTGTTACTGTTCAAGGTGGTTTACCAGTGCCTATAACAACCCCAGCTCATGGTACGGCCTTTGATATTGCAGGTAAAAATAAAGCAAATTTAGAACCTACTTTGAATTCATTTAAAATTGCATTAACAATGGCTGAAAATAAATTAAATGACCAAAATTAAAAATATTAAAACCTCAGTTTATCAATGGACGGGAAAGACTGTACCGCCACAAAATAATTTTTGTACAAATGCTTCAGATGTGCTTTTTGAAAAATCAGATGCTATGGGATCTTTCAGATTTCATGAATGGTTAGTATGTGAAATTGAAACAGATGATGGTGTTGTTGGAATAGGTAATGCAGCTTTAGCACCTCAAGTTGTAAAAAAAACAATTGATACATATTTAAAACCCTTAGTTGTTGGTGAAGATCCTTTTGATTATGCTTACATTTGGGAGAAGATGTATAGAAGGACCCTTGCATGGGGAAGAAAAGGCGTCGGCATGACCGCCATATCTGCTATCGATATAGCTCTTTGGGATATTATTGGTAAAATTACTAAAAAACCTGTTTTCAAATTATTGGGTGGAAGAACTAAAGAAAAAATTCCAGTTTATGCATCAAAACTTTACAGCCAACCTTTAAAAGAATTACAAAAAGAAGCTGAAATTTATAAAAATCAAGGTTTCAACATGTACAAAATGCGTTTTGGATGGGGACCTAAAGATGGCCCAGAGGGTATGAAAAATAATATAAAACTAGTTGAAGCGGTAAGAGAAGTTATTGGTGAAGATGCTGATTTAATGCTTGAGTGCTATATGGGTTGGAATTTGGATTACTCAAAAAGAATGATCCCAAAATTAATGAAATTTAATCCTAGATGGTTAGAAGAACCTGTAATTGCAGATGATATTCATGGTTACGCTGAACTTAACAATATGAATATGATTCCAATTTCTGGTGGTGAGCATGAGTTTAGTTTATTTGGTTTTAAACAATTATTAGATTTAAAAGCAATCAGTTATATTCAATATGACACTAATAGAGTTGGAGGCATAACAGCAGCTCAAAAAATTAATGCATTAGCTGAAGCATATCAGGTTCCTGTTGTTCCACATGCTGGGCAAATGCATAATTATCACTTAACAATGGCAAATGTAAATTGCCCAATATCAGAATACTTTCCAGTTCACGATGTAGAAATAGGTAATGAATTATTTTATTATATTTTTGAGGGTGACCCTTCACCTACAAATGGTTTTATTGATTTAGATGATAATGTTCCAGGATTAGGTTTAACATTAACTGACAAATATAAATCTGATTTTAAAATTTATAACGACTAGCCACAAATAAAAGAAGTATTTTTATAATTTTTAAGACTATATTCTTTTTTTTGTATCTTGGTCAAAAATTGACACATTATTTAAATCAATAAATAATGTCATTTTTCTATCTAAGTCGATATCAATTGTTGAAGAAAATTTACCTAAAATCTCCTGATCACAATAGTTGAAAGTAATTATTTGTTCATGACCAATATACTCATGTAGTTCTGGTTTAACTTCTATTTTAAAAAAATTATCATCCTTAACAACTCTTACGGCATGTTCTTTTTTTAAAAATATGTGTTCTGGTCTAATTCCAAACAATACATTTTTTTCTGAATTAATTTTTATATTTGTATTTCTTAAATTTATTTCGTTATTTTTTTCGTGATTATTTGGAAAAAAACTTATCTCTTCATTATTTTTTTTAATAATTCCATTAATAAAATTCATTGACGGAGATCCAACAAAATCTGCAACAAAAACTGTATCTGGTTTATTGTAGATATTACTTGGTGTATCAAATTGTTCTATTATACCATTATTCATTATAGCAATTTTTGTACCTAAACTCATTGCCTCAGTCTGATCGTGCGTTACATAAACCATTGTTGTTTTTAATTTTTTATGTAATTTTTTAATTTCTCTTCGCATCTCAATCCTAAGTTTTGCATCTAAATTAGATAAAGGTTCATCAAATAAAAAAATTTTAGGGTCTCTTACAAGCGCTCTACCCATGGCTACTCTTTGCCTTTGTCCACCAGATAATTGAGCTGGTTTTCTATCCAATAAATCTTTAATTTTTAATAGCTCAGAAATATCTTTAAGTGATTGATCTATTTTTTCTCTAGGTATTTTTCTTTGCTTTAGACCAAATATTATATTTTCTTTAACACTCATTGCTGGGTAAAGAGCGTATGACTGGAACACAAAAGCTATATCTCTTTCACTAGGATCAATATTATTAACAAGTTTATCATCTATAAAAATTTCACCCTCATTTGATTCTTCAAGACCTGCTATTGTATTTAATAATGTCGATTTTCCACATCCAGATGGACCTAAAAGAACAAGAAAGTCACCTTCTACAATATCTAAATTAATTCCCTTAAGAACTTCGACTGTTTTAAATTTTTTTTCTAAATTATGAATCTTTAATGTCGCCATTTTATCCTTTTACTGATCCAGCTGTTAAACCTTTAATAAAATAATTACCTGCAAGCACATAAATAATTAATGTTGGTAGAGCAGCCATTATTGCTGCTGCCATATCAACATTATAATATTTTACTGATGCAGAAGTTAAAACCATATTATTTAATGCAACTTGAAGAGGTGCGTTTTCACCAAATGAAAAAGTTACTCCAAATAAAAAATCATTCCAAATTTGGGTAAATTGAAAAATAATTGTCACAACTAATATTGGTAAAGAAACTGGGAGCAAAATGGTAAAAAAAATCTTAAAGAAGCCTGCACCATCGACTTTTGCTGCTTTGATAATTTCATCTGAAATTGATACATAGTAATTTCTAAAAAATAAAGTTGTAAATCCTAATCCATAGACTGTATGAACTAAGATTAAACCTAATGGTGAGTTTGAAATACCAAGAAAACCAAGTGTTCTTGCCATTGGTAACAATATAGCTTGAAAAGGAATAAAAGTTCCAAACAAAAATAATAAAAATATTAAATTTGCTCCCTTAAACTTCCATTTAGTTAAAGCATATCCATTTAAAGCACCAAGAATTGTGGAAAGTGTTAATGCAGGGATGGTAATTTTAAGAGAATTAAAAAAATAAGGTTTTAAAAATGTATCACTAGTTCCCTCACCTCTTCCAGACCATGCTATTTTCCAAGACTCAAAATTAATACTATTTGGTAAACTAAAAAGATTTCCCTCTCTTATTTCGTTCATATCTTTCAATGATGTAACTATCATTACATATAAAGGGGTGATGTAATAAAAAATGAAAACACCCAGAACTAAGAAAAGAAAATATCTTAATAATTTTTTTTTATTTAACATCTTGCTCCCTTCTTAATTCAGAATAAAGATAAGGTACAATAATCGCTGAAACTGTTACAAACATCATAATTGCACTAGCAGATGCTAGTCCAACTTCACTTCTTCCAAACGCCATTTTAGTCATAAATACAGCCGGCATATCAGAAGAAATTCCAGGACCCCCAGCTGTTAAGGCAATTACCAAATCATAACTTTTAATTGATAAATGTAATAAAATGACAATAGCACTCATAAAAACAGGTCTCATCATTGGTAAAACTATTTTTGTGTAAATTGAAAAAGTGCTAGCACCATCTACTTTAGCCGCTTTAATTACCTCGTCATCTATAGATCTTAAACCTGCTAAAAATATAGCCATTATAAAACCAGATGATTGCCAAACACCTGCGATTACAATTGTATATATGGACATTCCTGGAGTTACCAACCAATCAAATTGAAAGTTCTCAAATCCAATTTGATTCATAAATTTCTCAATTCCCATAGTTGGGTTTAATATCCACTTCCATGCGGTTCCTGTAACAATAAATGATAGAGCCATTGGATACAGATAGATTGTTTTGATAACACCTTCAGATCTTATTTTTTGATCTAAAAAAATAGAGAGAATTACACCGATAAAAATGCACAAAACTATAAATAAAATCGTAAAAATGAACAAGTTTTCTACAGCTATATGCCAACGAGGCATTTGCCATAAACGGACATACTGATGAATTCCCCAAAACTCATAGTTGGGAAGTAATTTTGACTTAGTTAGTGAGACATAAAATGTCCAAGCAATAAAACCATATACAAACCAAAGAATTACAGCAAAAGATGGTGCAACGACTATTTTAGGTAAATTTTTTTTTAACCAATCCATTTTAATAAAATAATCTACGCCACTATTTAAGTGGCGTAGATTTTAATAACTTTAATCTTTTATTTTACAAAGATGCTTTAACAGCTGCTGCTAATTTCTTTGCAGCATCTTTTGAAGACATGCTTGAATTAAAATGTTCAGTAACAACGTCGGTTATAGCTCCAGATTGAGCACCTTTAAGTGCCATCCCATGAGCATAACTAGGCATTAAACCACCTGCTTTACTTGCAGCATTTAAATCTGAATTAGATTTTTTTGCACAATCATCAAAATCATCCATTGACACATCTAATCTTGCGGGTATTGAACCTTTGTACATGTTAAAAACTTTTTGAAAGTTTTTACCCATGATCAAACTAGCAAGTAATTTTTGTCCTTCTTTTTTATCGTCACCTTTAACATTATAAAATACAAATGAGTCTACGTTATAAAGATATCCGTTGTTGGATGGTGTTGGTGAACAATAATAATCTTTTCCTGGATTTAAACCTTTCGCAGAAAATTCTCCTTTTGCCCAGTCACCCATAATTTGGAATGCTGCTTTTCCATCCATAACCATACCAGTTGCAACGTTCCAGTCTCTACCTGGAGAACCTGCATCAGTGTATCCTTGAAGTTTTCTCATTTGATCAAATATTTTGATCATAGTTGATCCACTTAAAGCATCTTGATTTAAATCAATAAAAGCTTTTTTATAGAAATCATTTCCACCAATTCCTAAAGCAACAGCTTCAAAAACTGTAGCATCTTGCCAAGGCTGTCCACCATGTGCAAAAGGAATTATACCTGCAGCTTGAAGTTTGTCAGCAGCAGCATTAAATTGTTTCCATGTAGTAGGCATTTTAATACCATTAGAATCTAAAACGCTTTTGTTTGCCCAAAACCAATCAATTCTATGAATATTAACTGGAGCAGCACAATATTCTGTAAAATTATTACATTTCATGTGCTCAGCTACTTGTTTGCTTACGAGATTGTCCCATCCTTCTGCTTTAGCAACAGAGTCTATGTTGTAAGGTTTGATTACACCTTGATCATCATACTCTTGAATAGCAGGTCCTTTAACTTGAGCTGCAGCAGGTGCATCACCTGCAACTATACGTGCTTTTAATGTTTGCATTGCGGCATCACCACCACCACCAGCAACAGGCATGTCAGTCCATACACCACCCTTTGCTGCGAAGTCAGCTTTTAAAACACTCAAAGCTTTTGCTTCTCCACCTGATGTCCACCAGTGAAGTACTTCTGCTTTAGGTCCAGCAAATGAAACATTTGGAACCAGAGAGATTGCAAAAATTGCAATTAATATTTTCTTCATTTTTATTTTTCCCTTAAGTTAATTGTTTGAATTTATTATTTAGTATTAGTTAATATAAAAAAATATTATTAAAAAATATGATTATTATGAAAATTCAATCTTTAGTTGTTATTGATTTTTATATTTTTTTTTATTTATGTACTCTAGATAATTAGTTTTGTAAAAAACTAAAGTTCACTTTATACGCGAAAAGCTTAATATGTAGTTTTTCTTCCTAATCTTGCTGCTCCTCTGACACCACTTGCATCACCAAATTTTGGTTTTAAAAAAACTCCATCATATTCTCTTCCAATAACATATTTCTTAACCAAATTTTGGATTTCAGGAAAAAAATCTATAGAGTTTGAAACACCTCCACCAAATACAAAAGCATCTGGGTCCAAAATATTAATTATTGTGGATAAAGACATTGCAAGATTTACTTTAAACTCATCAATAAATCGATCAGCTTCAATATCGTGTTTTCTATAAAGTTCAAAAATTTCTTTTGCTTTTAGATTTTTTTTATATTTTTTGTTATATTTTTTAGCTAGACCTAATCCTGAAATAAAACTTTCAATTTCACTTTCTCTTAGACTGCTAGTATTTAACTCTTCTTTTTTTGCGGCCATATAAGGTAATTGGTTATGACCCCACTCCCCTGCGATTCCATTTGGACCATTTACAATCTGTTTATCAATTACTAAACCACCTCCTGCTCCTGAACCAAGAATAATACCATATACAATTTTATAATGTTTTCCTGCACCATCAATAGACTCAGATAAAGCAAAACAGTTTGCATCATTTTCACAAAACACTTCTCTTCCAAGTGCTTCACGTAAATCTTTTTGAAAAGGTTTTTTTTCGATCCAAATACAGTTAGGGGCATTTTTGACTAAACCACTTTGAGGAGAATGAACTCCTGGGTGACAAACTCCTATGGGTAATGACATTTTAAGATTATTCTCTATATCTAGAGTAATTTTTTTAATTTGCTCTATAATTGAATTATAGTTTTTAGGACAATCTACTCTTTCTCTGTGTTTTTCATTTCCTTGTTCATCTAAAACAACACTTTCAATTTTTGTTGCTCCAAGATCAATCCCTATTTGCATAGAATTTAACCTTTAATTCCAAGATGAGTATATTTTACATTTAAATAGTCTTTAATAGCACCAGATCCACCTTCTCTACCGTATCCACTTTGTTTAATTCCTCCAAAAGGGGCTTCGGCAATAGCAACAAAACCTGTATTAACTGCTACAGATCCTGTCTCAAGTTGTTCGGATGCTAAATGAGCAGTTTCCATTGAATTTGTGCAAACATAGCTACACAATCCAAGATCATGATTATTGGCTCTCTCTATTACTTCATCGAAAGATTTAAAAGATAGCATTGGAACTATTGGTCCAAAAGGTTCTTCTTTCATTACAGTAAAATCATCTTTTACATCATCAAAAATTGTTGGTTCATAGAAAAAACCTTTATTAAAGCCTGCTGGTCTTTTACCCCCTAACAAAACTTTTGCTCCTTCTTGCTTAGTTTTTTCAACCAGCGTTTCAATCTCATTTAATCTTTTTTGTGTTGTTAATGGACCTAATTGAGTATCTGGATCCATACCATTACCAATTTTTAATTTTTTAGTTTTTTCTATAAATAAATCTATAAATTCATTTTTTTTATTTTCATGAATATAAAATCTATTAGGAGAAATACACACCTGTCCATTATTTCTAAATTTAGCACTAATTGCCATGTCAGTTGCTTTTTTTATATCAGCGTCATCGAAAACAATAAAAGGTGAATGACCACTTAATTCCATTGTCACTCTTTGAACTTTATCAGCAGCTTGTTTTAAAATTAATTTCCCTACTCTAACAGAGCCAGTTATTGAAATTTTCTTTATAATATCTGATTGAATTAGCTGAGAAGCAATACTTGGGGGGTCACCAGATAAAAGGTTTACTGCTCCAGGTGGAACACCACATTCTCTACAAATATCTACTAACTCCATTACAACACCAGGAGTAATTGTATCAGGCTTAATGATTACTGAACAACCAGCTGCAAGCGCAGTCGAAATTTTTCTAGCAGCCAAAATAAGAGGGAAATTCCATGGAGATAATGCAGCAACAACTCCAACTGGCTGGTAATACACATGAACTCTAGTATCTTCAAATCTGCTCTCAATTGTTTGTCCAAAAATTCTTTTTGTTTCTTCAGCATTCCACTCAAAAATATCTGCTGCACCATTTGTTTCACCGACACCTTCAGCTAATGGTTTTCCATTTTCTAAAGTCATCCATTTAGCCAATGTGTCTTTTTTTTCTCTCAACTTGTCAGCAATTTTTCTTAAAACATATGATCTTTGCCAAGGTGGAGTTTTTTTCCAAATTTGCAATCCTTGTTCAGCCGACTTTAATGCACGGTCAACATCAGCTGGTGTAGCTTTTGATGCATGACCCAAAACTTCTTCTGTTGCCGGATTAATAACTTCATATGTTTCATTGTTAGATGAAGGCGACCATTTGCCATCAATGAATTGTCCAAATTTTTCGTACATTTTTTTAACTTTAAAATTAATTGAATAAAAATATTTTTTTAAATTTTTAACAAATATGTTTTAATGTAGCAAATTAATAAAGGAGAATACAATGGCTAAATTTATAGTTATGGGAAATTATACATCAAAAGCTTTTCAAGGTTTTATTAAAGATCCAACTCAAGACAGGTCTGCTGTAGTAAAAGCATTAACTGAGTCTGCTGGTGGTAAATTAGAGTCATTTGCAATAACACGAGGTCAATATGATTTTTGTGCGGTAACATCTGGTGACATGCCTTTTGAAAACTTTGCTGGCGTTAAATTGGCTGTTGAAGCAAGTGGTACAGTAGAAAATATGATTATCCTAGAAGAAATGGATATAAATAAAGCTGCTGAACAAGCTGCAAAATCAATGTCAGGTTACAAACCGGCTGGTTAAAATTATAAAAATTCCCTTTTTATGTCTTATAAAAAGGGAATTAATCACTGTTAATATTTCTTTTTTCCTCTCCCTCATTATCATTAGAGGTAGTTTTTTTTGTTACAACCTCTGGGAAAATCCATATTCCAGTAATCATTAACAAGGTAACAAATATAAGTGTGTAAATTAAATCAGCTTGACCAAAATTTTTTTCATAAAATATTACAGCTAACGATACTAATATAATATAAATTGTTAGAGATATTTTTATTTTTATTGGCATCAATAAATCTTTTCGTAATTATGCCCAAAATTTAACCTTTATGTTTAGCTTCTAAAACCTCTTTTTTTACATATTTAGTGCTATAACCATTAAAAAAGTGACCCCAAAGCCCTCTATTTAGATCTGAAGTTCCAAACAACCAGTCTCCAAATGGAAAAGTTAAATTCATATTTAAACCCATCATAATACCTTTGTTGTGATGAGCTGCATGATGTCTTCTAATAGTATTTATAAAAGGCATATTTCTAACAATTACGTTATCTTTCACATGGCAGAAAAAATGCATTACTTCATAAAGTAAGTAAAAAGAAGTTGTTGAACAAATAAATAACCATCCTACGTTTGCAGATACTAACCAGCCTAACACTATTACACCTGGTGCTGACAATACTGCAATAAAAATTGCTAAAGCATATGGTGGAAATAAAGTTACTCTCCAATCATGCTGTCCAGCAAATCTCATTTCATGCTCGGTAAAAAATTGATGATGTTGCAATGTATGTCTTGAGTAAATAGCTTTAGCGCCAGGAAAAGGTCTTGGTTTATGCATTACAAATCTATGTATCCACCATTCAAATAAATTTGCACCGATAATTGTAATCGGAACAATAAGCCACTCCCACCAAATTACATTAGATATGTGTGAATTAAAATAATATAGCGCAGCAATTCCTATAGAGAATATCATTGCCAAATGAACGAATCCATTATACCAACCATTAAGATTGTCTCTATATTTTTTTCTAAATTCTTTTTGTCCTTCGTAAAAGTTACCTGTTTTTAACTCTAAATTATCATTAATTTTTTCCGAGCTCATTTTTTTACCTTAGTTAAATTAATATATCTGTAATATATCACAGATTCGTAATGTGTCAAATTATTAATCCTTTTCTTTCTGTTGAATTGCAAAAATAGAAGAATATCCATTATTCCAATTTGGTGGTATTTGAAAATGTCCGGGCTCACAATGAATTTTGTTATCGTTTTTTCCCCTTACAATCATTTGCTCATATTTAGATTTTAAAGGCTGGGGTGTATATGGAGCAGAATCTCCAGAACTAAGCACATATAACATTAAAGGTCTTGGTAAATTGGAATTGTTAGGTTTTGATCCATGAACTGTTCTGTAGTTATGCACTGTAATTGATCCTGCTTTACCTTTTAAGACCTTTCTTTGTGACATATCTATTTTTTTAACATCTTCATCAATTATATTTCCAGTCCATTTATGATTTTCATAATGTGAAAAAACTTCTTTTTTATGAGACCCACTTATAATTTCAAGTGGGCCTTGTAAATCATCACAATCTTCTAAATAAACACCCAGAGTTAAAACTGAGTCATTTGAATGTGGAAAAAAAGGTTTGTCCTGGTGCCATTTTACCTCTGTTCCACCTTTTGGGCTTTTAAAATTTAACTTTGATTGATAAAATCTTACATTTGGACCCAATAAATCTTCCGCAACATCACCAACAGGTCCTTTTAAAAGCAGTTCCCATAAATCATCACTATAATCACAGGGGCTTGAAACTCTTCTTAGTTTAGGATTTTCAAACTTATGATCTTTTTCAATATCATAAATATTATTTGAGGATTTAATTTTTTTACTTTTTTCAATAAATTTTTTTACTGCTTTGTTGGCTTTATCTAACCATTCTTTATTTAACACCTCTTGAATTCCAATGCCTCCATCCGTAAAAAATTGTTCTCTTTGTTCTTGAGTTAAAATTTTTGAAGCTATGTTAAGTATTTCTTTTTTTTTCATGAGATCAAATTGCAAATAATATTGCATCTAAAATTATATAAAGTCAACATCTGATATATCACTGATTTTCAAATCCTAACAACTTATCTGGGAGCCAAGTTACTGTATCTGGAAAGATCATAACGATTCCTAACGCTAGGACTTGAATTAAAACAAAAGGTATTACACCTTTGTACATTGATGAAAGAGACATTTCAGGTGGTGACACGCCTCTTAAATAAAATATTGCCGGTGCCATTGGTGGAGTTAAATAGCTAGTTTGTATCATAATTAAAACTAATACGCAGAACCAAACTGGGTTAAAGCCTAATTGAACAATTAAAGGTGTAAAGATTGGAATAAATATTAGTAATATTGAAATCCATTCTAAAAAAAATCCAGCAATAAAAATAATTGCTAAAAAGGAAAATAAAAGAGCCCAAGGGGCTAAATTAAATGAATTAACTAACTCTTTCATTAAAGACATGCCACCTGTTGCTGCAAAAACACCTGTAAATAAACTTCCTGCCATTAAAATGAACATTATCATTGCTGTTACTGTAATTGTTTTTATTAAAGCTTCTTTAAAAGTTTTAAGTGTAAATTTTTTATAAATTAAACTTAAGATTAAAGAGCCAGCTGCACCTAAGGCTGCTGCCTCTGTTGGCGCAGCCCATCCTAACATTATTGATCCAAGTACCGCAAAAATCATTAAAAGTGGAGGTACTAATGCCTTAAAAGTAATAAAAATTTTTTGATTAAAAGATAGTTCATCTATTTTATCTTTTTCAACAATAGTAGGACCGTTTTCAGGTTTTACAATACACAAGACTAAAATATAAAGAATATAAAGTAATGCCAAAATTAATCCTGGAAATATCATGCCGACCATTAAATCGCCAATGGATACATCCGCAATAGGACCTAAAACAACCACAACTACAGAAGGTGGAATAATCGTGCCCAATGATCCTCCAGCACATATTGTTCCTGATATCAAAGAATGAGAATATTTATGTTTTAACATTGCAGGTATTGCCAAAAGGCCTACAACTGACTCTGTTGCCCCAATTACTCCCGTTGATGCAGCAAATATTATACACATTATTATAGCTCCTATTGCTAGACCACCAGGTAGTTTTCTAGTCCACATATGTATTGCGCTAAAAAGTTGCTGAGCAATTCCCGATCTTTCAAGCATAGATCCCATAAAAACAAAAAGTGGTACTGCAGCCAAAATAAAATTTGAAGCTATGCCTTCTATTTTTGAAATAAATTGAAAAAAGACAGCATCACCAAATGTGAATATTCCAAAAACAAATGCTATCCCAATTAACGAAAATGCAACTGGAAAACCTAAAAAAATTAATAGAAATAAAGATGGAAACATCCAAAGTGAAATCATTAAATATTCCCCTTATTTTCTTTAATTAAAATTATGGATTTAATACATTCGGCCAAAACTTGTAAAAATAAAATAAAAAAACTTAAAAAAATTACAAAATGCATGGGCCATATTTTTGGATTCCATGCTGAATGACCTGTTGTCTCATTACTTAAAAAAGAATTTTGTGTGTGTCCTAAAAGTTTATAAGATAATACGCTTAAACACGGCAATATAAGAAATAAATAAAATACTAAGTCTACTATACCTTTGTTTCTATCAGACATCTTATTGTAGAATATATCTATTCTGATATGGGACTTTTTTTTTAAAGTTAATGCTCCTCCTAATAAAAAATGAAAACCCATTAATAAATATCCAAACTCATAGGCCCAAATTGTGGGACTATTAAACAAGTATCTTGCAAATACTTCATAACAAGTCGCAAAAATAAGAGGTATTATTAAACTAGAAGCAATATAACCAGGAACACATGTAATAATTTCTAAATACTTAATAAAATTTTTCACAGAAATATAAAAATTAAACTCCCATCCTAATTCTAATATTTAGGATGGGAGATGTATATAGTTTATCTTTTTTTAACGAACTTTAACGTTTCTATATTTACCTGAGTCTTTCCATCTTGAAAAATACTCATTTTGATGATCAAGAATTTTCTTAAAATAAGCATTTTCTTTAGCTACTCCAGCTGCCCATTTTAAGCCTGCTTCTCTACCAGCGTATTGAACTTCAGCATCGAGCTCTATTATCTCATTACCTTTTGATTTAAAGTATTCAAGTGCTTTTGCATCTTCATCACCAATAGTTAGCCAAGAGTCCATTGTTGTCATAAAAGCAGCATCTTTAACCAACTGTTTGTCTGACTCTGATAATTTTCCCCAAGATTTTTTATTAATTAGTAACTCAAAAGGTGCTGTCGGCTGGTGAACACCTGGAATAATTACATATTTTGTTACTTTATCAAAGCCTGGTGATTTATTTTCCCAAAGTGTTCCCCATTCTGTAGCATCAATAGTACCTCTTTCTAGGGCAGTATACACTTCACCTCCTGGCATGGTAACTGGAGAAGCCCCCATACCTTTTGATATTTCAAGCCAAGCTCCAGCTGTTCTTAATTTAAGTCCATTAAGATCTTTTAGTGTTCTAACTGGTTTTCTTGAATGTAAAAAAACTTCTGCAGTTCTCACAAATAATGGCATAGATATTAGTCCAAATTTTTTATCTCTAAATTCAGATTGTAACTCAACTCCACCTCCTCTATAAAGCCAGTGAAGCATTTTTTCTGTATCACTAGAGCCTGCATATCCTCCAAATAAAACAGCTGTTTTATCTTTGCCCCAATCATAACCCATCCATGTATGGCCCATATCAGCCACACCATTTTTAACTGTTTCAGAAACTTTTAATCCTGGTCCTAGTGTTCCTGCTGGAAATACCTCAATTTGTATTCTTCCATTTGAGAGTTTTGAAACATTGTTTGCAAATGCTTTTGCGCCAATTTCCATTAATGGTCCACCACCCCAACTCGCTGCCATTTTAAATTTATGTTTATCTGCAGCAAAAGAATTTGTGGTAAAAATTAATGATATTGCAAAAATTCCTAAAACTATTTTTTTAATAATGTTAATCATTTTACTCCTTTTCCCCTTTTGTTAATTTAAGATTAAAGTATGCACTTTTAAAAAAAATGTGTCAACAAGTGATATATCAGAGATATATGATAAATACTTATATTTGTTTTCTTTTTTCTACTAGAGATAGAAACTTTTCATACTCATCATCTGATACTGAGTAAGTATGGTCCTCATCAGGAAATTTTCCATTTTTAACTTCTTCAACATATTTTTTTAATCCCTTAACTGCTACCTCAGTTAGATTGGCATATCTTTTTGTAAATTTTGGTTTAAAATCTGTAAAAACTCCTAGCAAATCATAAGATAAAAGTATTTGTCCATCTGTTCCATTTCCAGCACCAATTCCTATGGTTGGAATATTAAGTTGTTCAGAAATTATTTTTGCAATTTTTCCTGGAACAGCCTCAAATTCTAACATAAAACAACCGGCGTCTTGAATAGCTAAAGCATCTTCTAAAATTTTCATAGCTGAAATTGCAGTTTTTCCTTGTAATTTAAAACCACCAAACATTGCTATTGTATGTGGTGTTAGCCCAATATGGGAAGCTGTTGGTATACCTGCATCAACTAAAGATTTTAAAATCTTTGCTTGTGATTTTCCACCTTGTGGTTTGACAGCGTCACAATCTGATATCTGCATAAATTTTGTTGCATTTTTTAGGGCAATGTTTTCCGTATTATAACTTTGATATGGCATGCACCCTAAAACAAATGTATTAGGAGCACCTTTTCTCACAGCTAAAGCGTGCATAACCATCATATCCATATTGGCAGGTATAGTGTTTTTATGGCCATGAGCGACCATAGCAAGAGAGTCACCAACAACGCATACGTCAGCACCAGCAGCTTCAGCCCAACTTGCTGAAGTGTAGTCGGGAACTGATGTGTAAACCATTTTTTCTCCTGAAGTTTTAGAGTTTAATATCTCTTGAATTGTCCGTTTTTGTTTTTGCAAAGTATTAACCATGTTTAATATATTTGTAATATATTTGTGAATAATTCATAAAATTATTAAATAGACTATTTGTCAAGCAATAATGATATTTTTAACTAATCTAATTTCTTTAATTAATTTGAAATAGGTGTAAAAGTTGATATTTACAATATGTCAAAAACATTAGCAGAAAAATTATATTCAATCATAGAAGAAAAAATTGTAAAATTAGAGTTTAAGCCTGGAAGTTTTTTAACTGAGAGTTTTTTAGAAAAAGATCTAAAATGTGGTAGAACGCCTATTAGAGAAGCAATTCAAAGGTTGTCAAGAGAAGGCTTGGTAAAAGTTTTGCCAAGAAAAGGACTTCTGGTGACTGAAATTAATATTAACGATCAACTTAATCTTATTCAAGTTCGAAGAGAAATTGAAAGATTAATGGCTAAATTATCAGCTAAAAATTCTACACTTTTACAAAGAAAAAAATTTAAAGAAATATCTATAGCAATGAAATCTTGTAAAAAAACAGATAAAACTAAATTTATGAAGCTAGATAAAGAAATGAACGAACTGTTAGCAATATCATGTGATAATGAATTTGTAACAAGATCAGTCAGAATAGTAGCTGGCTTATCTAGAAGATTTTGGTTTTATCGCAATAAAGGTGTCCTTGATGACTTGCCAACAATGGCAAAATTACATTCTAATGTTTGTGATGCAATTTATTCAAATAATATTAAAGTTGCACAAGAAAAAACAGATAAACTAATGGATTATATTGAAAAATTTACAAAAGATTCAGTCCAATTATAATTAACTTAATTTTTATTTTCAAAAAGTGTAGGAAACATTTTTCCACCTAGACTATCACCTTCTTTATAGCCACCATCTTGCATAGCTTTTCGATAATTATAACTTGTCCAGTCACCAACATAATTTATTTTGGTATCTTCTTTTGCAACTCTTAAAGTATAACGACTTAATGTTTTGTTTGGTATTGAAGAACTTAAAGTTCCATGAAGAGTTCTCATATCAAATATAACAGCATCACCTAATTGACAATCCCATTGTAAAAATTCATACTTATCTTTATTTCCTAAAATGTCTGGAGGAAGTTCATATTTTTTTCCATCAACCACACATTCATTTCCTTCAATTTTATGTCCATCCTTGAAAAGAACTCTTAAAAAAAGTTTGTTCCATAAATGTGAACCTTTTACCCAAACCACTCCCTCATTTTTACCGGTTGGTTGGAGAGGCAACCAGAGAACACACATTGTTCCATCCATATCAAAATAACTTATATCGTGATGAAATGGTGTTGATGATTTTGATCCAGCTTCTCGTAAAAACCAATTATCCATTACTAAATTAATTTTTTTAGCACCCATTAGCTCTGAAGCTATTTTGGCATAAGGGGAATTATATACAAAATCTTTAAATTCAGGGACTAAATCCCACGTCCAATAGTCCTCTAAATATTTAGGAACATTTTCTTCAATAGTATGGGATTTAAATCTAGGACTTGGATTTTTAATATCTCTATCAATACCTTTTTTTAATTTTTCTATCCATCGAACATCAAACTTATCTTTTAAAAATATCGCACCGTCATTTTTAAACTGCTTAATTTCATTGTTAGTTAGAATTTTGTCCATGATTTATGTTAAAATATAATATAAAAAAACATTAATGAAAACACTTACAGATACATTTGGAAGAAAATTTCCCTACATAAGATTATCTATAACTGATGTCTGTAATTACAAATGCACCTATTGTTTGCCTCAAGGGTATAAAAAAAACCCTGGGGATACTAGAAGCTTTATGAAAGGTGAAGAAATAGCAAGATTAACAAAAGCATTGTCAGAATTAGGGGTTTGCAAAATACGCCTTACGGGTGGAGAGCCAACAGTTCGAAAAGATTTTTTTGATATCCTTAAGGATATGAAACAGAACTCAAATATTCCTAAAGTAACAATGACTACTAATGGTTATCGTTTAAATAAAATTGCTAAACAATTACATGAGTTTGGATTAGATGGAATTAATATAAGTATAGACAGTTTGAATAGAGAAACATTCAAGAAACTGACTGGTCATGATCGTCTTCTAGAAATATTAGAAGGAATAAAGATTCTACAGGAATTGAACTTTAAAAATATCAAAGTTAATGCTGTTTTACTTAAAGGTATCAACGATTCACATGCAGATTTTGAAAAATTTGGAAGTTTTATTAAAAATAACGAGATAGATTTTAGATTTATAGAATTAATGCAAACTGGAGATAATTTAGATTATTTTAAAAAAAATCATGTTTCTTCAAAAATATTTAGAGATTATTTAGAGAAAAATAATTGGATTCATCAAACATTTGGTAAAGATGCAGGTCCATCATTAAATTTTATTCATCCTGATTATAAAGGTAAATTTGGTGTAATAGCTCCTTACTCTAAAGATTTTTGTAAAACATGTAATAGATTAAGGATTACTTCAAGAGGCGACTTACGATTATGTTTGTTTGGAAATACTGGAATTAGCATCAGGCATCTGTTGCAAAATGATAGTCAAAAAGATGAACTTGTAGATCTTATTTTAAAACAATTGCATCTTAAAAAAGAATCTCACTATTTAGAACTTGGTGAAACAGGATTAACAAAAAATTTATCTACAACTGGTGGTTAATATGAAAAATTTAAAAATAATTAACCAAAATGAATTAAAGGATTGGGCTGATGAAATTTTTAAAAAAAACTCATTCAATATGGTTAATGTTTCATCAAAAAAAGAAAATTTTAGAAGAGCATTAGCATCTGGTAAAATTTATGTTGGAAAAGAGGTTTTTGAATTAATTAAAAATAAAGAAATGCCTAAAGGAGACCCTATTACTTTGGCTGAGATTTCAGCTGTATTGGGTGTTAAAAAAACGAGTGAATTAATACCTTTATGTCATCCTTTGCCAATTGATCATACTGCTACAAAAATAATAATGAATAATGAAGATAATTCTCTAGAAGTTTTTTGTGTTGTTTCAGCAGTTGCAAAAACTGGTGTAGAGATGGAAGCTATTATGGGTGTGAATGCAGCATTAATTACAATTTATGATTTAAGTAAAATAGTTAATCCACATCTTAAAATTGATAACATCAAACTATTAATTAAAGAAGGTGGAAAAAGTGGTTTATGGACAAACCCTGATGGTTTACCAAATTTTTTGAAAGATTTTTTTAAAAATAAAGATTACTAATATTTAAATGAATCTTATTAATGGATACATATATTTAATTATTGCAATAATACTTGGAATCTCATCTAATAGTTTTTTAAAAGCAACAAATAGCTTTACCAATATTGTTCCCACTATTTTTTGTATTATAACAATTATCTCTTGTATTTTTTGCTTATCAAAATCAATGAATATCATACCAGTCGGTTTCGCTTATGCTACTTATGGAGGTCTTACTATTACGGTAGTGACAATTTTTGGAATATTTAAATATAATCAAATACCAAATAGTTATGCTATTATTGGAATATCTTTTATAATAATTGGTGTAATATTATTAAATACACTAGGTAAAACTAATTAATTATAATGAAAAAAATTTTAATTTTTCTTTTGTTTTTTACAACATCCCTATCAGCTGAAAAAGTTGAGCGATTAGGTTTTTATAATATACAGGAACTTCTAGAAGATGATAATTTAACTTACAAGATTATTAAAAGCTGTGTTTCATTAAACTCTGCGATAACAGAAATAACTCGAGAAGATCACCCCGAATTATCAAAAAGTTTTTTTGCAACAGCTAATTACTTGTATCCATTTGGTATTCTAACATTAGCAAAAATAAAAAAATTAAATTATCAAGATGTAGAAAAAGAATATCAAAACAATGTGAGTTCACAAGTATCTGGCTATATGGATTTTATGAAAGAAAATGGGGTAGCTAACCAAAGTTTTATAAAAGGAACTTTTATTGGGGATGATCTTAATTTTTGCAATGAAATTAGATCGGCGATAGAAATAACTATCGCGGAAACTAAAAAATTAAAATCAAAAGACTAAACTAAATTATTCAGATTTTTTCTTAAATTTTGGGATTTTAGATTTCTTTTTCTCTTTTTTCTTAAATT
>ERZ651776.2548-NODE-2548-length-19549-cov-25.256984_pt1 | contig 19549 bp, 18 predicted proteins | sample MGYA00514761_ERZ651776 | MGnify/ENA metagenome assembly ERZ651776 | reverse complement strand
CCATCCTTAATTCTACTACTTAATTCTTGAAAATGTCTATTACATGGTGATAGATCACTACCAGATTGAGCAATTCCGATTATAGGCTTTCCAGATTGCAATTCTTGTCTTGTCATTCCATAATTTAGATATCTTTCTAAATATAGAGCAGTAAGAGCTGGATCATTTGGATTATCAAACCATTGTTTACTTCTTAATTCTTTTTTTTTCATTTTAGACTATTCCGCCATCTACGATAAAATTTTGTTTTGTGCATCCTGAGGATTGCTCAGACCCAAGAAAGAGTATCATTGTTGCTACATCCTTTGGTTTTAATTGTCTTTTTAAAGCCTGTTTTTCTAGGATAAGTTTTTTGTATTTTGGTGTTAACCAGTGCTTTATCTGTCTTTCTGTGGCAATAGAGCCAGGAGTCACTGAATTAACTCTAATATTATACTTACCAAATTCTTGTGCAAACGATCTTGTTAAGCCCATAACCGCAGATTTTGCTGTTTCATAAATAACTTTATCTCCTTCACCCAACATCCAAGAAACAGAACTAAGGTTTATAATTGAGCCACCTTTATTTCTAATCATGGCTTTTATTACTGATTGGGAAGCAAAGAAATAATGTTTTAAATTTATGTTCATTCTATTTTCCCAGTATTTTTCATTTACTTGGTCCGTCGTGTGCCTATTATCATTTGCAGCACTATTTACCAAAATATCAATCGGTCCTTTAGTGGAGATGATTTTTTTAATTATACTTTGTAACTTTTTAATATTTAATAAATTACATTCAATAAAAGTTGGGGCTTTTATTTTTTTACTTTTAATATTTTTTATTAACTTGTGAGATTCTTTTATATTTATATCTATAAAAAAAACATCTGCTCCTTGTTCACAAAAATGCTCAACAATAGAAGCTCCTATACCCGAGCCTCCGCCAGTTATAAAAATTCTTTTTTTTTTTAAATCAGAATATTCTACTTTCATAATTATAATCTTTCTTCTGTTTTTCCATCAAATAATGAGATTTGATTTATATCTAAATTTAATTTAATTTCTTTATTCATATCTATATCAATAGTAGATGTAAATTTTCCAAGTAATTGCTGATCATAATAATTAAATGTAATTATTTGCTCATGACCAGTATACTCTACAAGTTCAGATTTCACATTAATTTCATAATTATCAGAATTATTTTTTTCTATTGATAAATGTTCTGGTCTTATTCCAAAGATAATTTCTTTTTCTGAATCTTTAAACTTAGTTTTAAAATTATATTTGTTTAATGGTATTTTTAAATCCTCTGAAGATCCATTAGCAATGAAATAGGGTTCGTTATTAAGATTAATCATTTTTCCCTTGATTAAGTTCATTGAGGGTGATCCAATAAAATCTGCTACAAAAATATTGCTTGGGTAATTATAAATAGTTTTAGGCGTTTCACATTGCTGAATAACACCATGGTTCATAATTGCTATATTTGTACCTAAACTCATTGCTTCAGTTTGATCATGCGTTACATACACAACTGTAGTTTTTAAATTATAGTGTAATTGTTTTATTTCTCTTCTCATTTCTACTCTTAATTTTGCGTCAAGGTTTGATAGAGGTTCGTCAAATAAGAAAATTTTTGGATCTCGCACAAGTGCCCTTCCCATCGCAACTCTTTGTCTCTGACCACCCGATAATTGAGACGGCTTTCTCTCAAGTAACTCATCAATTTTTAATAAACTAGAAACTCTATTAAGAGATTCTGCGATTTTATCTTTTGATGTTTTTCTTTGCTCTAATCCAAATGTTACATTGCCTTTTACAGTCATTGCTGGATACAATGCATAAGACTGGAAAACCATTGCAATATCTCTATCACTAGGTTCCATATCGTTGACTTTATAGTTATCAATTAAAATTTCACCACTATTTGATGTTTCTAAACCAGCTATAGTATTCAACAATGTTGATTTTCCACATCCAGAAGGACCTAACAAAACTAAAAATTCTCCATCTTTAATATCTAAATTTATACCTTTTAATACCTCTGTCTTACCAAAGTTTTTATTTATATCTTTTATTTTGAGATTGGCCATATTATCCTTTCACTGATCCTGCTGTTAATCCTCTTATAAAATATTTTCCAGCTAAAACATAAACTATCAATGTTGGAAATCCTGCAATAATAGCAGCAGCCATATCTACATTATATCGTTTTACGCTTGAGCTTGTTAAAACCATGTTATTAAGTGCAACTTGTATTGGTGCTTCGTTTCCAAAAGTAAAAGTTGCCCCAAATAAGAAATCATTCCATATCATTGTGAATTGCCAAATAACAGTTACGACAAGTATAGGCGCTGAAATTGGTAACATTATTTTAAAAAATATTTTAAAAAAACCAGCCCCATCGATTCTTGCTGCTTTTACAATCTCATCAGATATTGAAATATAATAATTTCTACAAAATAAAGTTGTGAAACATAATCCATAAACTACATGAACTAAAATTAATCCATAAACAGAATTTGAAATACCCATAAAACCTAATGTTCTAGACATTGGTAAAAGAATTGCTTGATATGGAATAAAAGTGCCAAATAAAAATAATAAAAATATATAACTATCACCTTTAAATCTCCATTTCGTTAAAGCATAACCATTAATTGCCCCTAAGATTGTTGATATTATTACCGCTGGAAAAACTAATTGAACTGAGTTCCAAAAATAAGTTTTTAAAAAAACATCTCCTGCAGCAAATCCTTGCCCATTCCAGGCAATATCCCAAGAAGAAAAATTTATAGAACCTGGTAATGAAAATAAATTTCCCTGTCTAATTTCTTCCATTGTTTTAAGTGAAGTTACAATCATCACATACAAAGGTATTATGTAATAAAGGGCAAAAATTCCCAAAATTATAAATAAAATCCATCTATATATTGTTTTTTTTGTATTAGATGATTTTTCTAAATCTTTATAAGTTTGAATTTTATTTTCTATCATCTTCTCTCTTTAATTCTGAATATAAATATGGAACCACAATTGCAGATACTGTTAAAAACATCATTATAGCACTTGCTGAAGCTAAGCCAATTTCACTTCTATGGAATGCCATTTGAGTCATAAATACAGCAGGCATGTCTGATGAAATACCAGGCCCTCCCGCTGTTAATGCAATTACTAAATCATAACTTTTAATTGCCAAGTGAACTAAAATTACAATAGCACTCATAAATACTGGCCTCATCATTGGTAATATAATTTTTGAATAAACCGCAACTAAGCCAGCCCCATCAATTTTTGCAGCTTTTATTATCTCATCATCCACAGATCTAAGGCCAGCTAAAAAAATTGCCATTATAAATCCTGATGACTGCCAAACACCCGCTATAACTATGGTATAAATAGACATTCCAGGTGTTACTAACCAGTCAAAGGTAAATGTCTCGAATCCTACATCTTGCATAAATTTTTCAAGCCCCAGAGATGGGTTTAATATCCATCTCCATGCTGTACCCGTTACAATAAACGATAAAGCCATAGGATATAGGTAAATTGTTCTTAAAAATCCCTCTGCTCTAATTTTTTGATCCAGCAAAATTGCTAATACTATTCCAATAAAGACACAAAAAATTATAAATAAAGTTGTAAATATAAATAAATTTTCTACAGCTACATGCCATCTTGGCATAGACCATAATCTGAAATATTGATCTATTCCCCAATATTCATAGTTAGGTAATAGTTTTGATTTAGTAAAAGAAATATAAATAGTCCAAAAAATAAAACCATATACAAACCAAGCTATTACTCCAAATGATGGGGCAATAACCAATCTAGGTAAATTTCTTTTCAACCAATACATTAAATTTCCTTTGAAAAAAATACGCGCTATTTAATATAAAACAGCGCGTATTTTTGATTATCTATTAACTTGCAGCTTTAACAGCAGCAGCTATTTTTTTAACAGCATCTTGAGATGACATGTTAGAGTTAAAGTGTTCAGTTACAACATCTTGAATAGCACCTTTAACACCTAATTCTAAAGTCATACCATGTGCAAAGCTAGGTAGTAATCCACCCTTTTTTGCAGCTGTATTTAGATCAGAATTAGATTGTTTTGCACATTTATCAAATTCATCCATTGAAACATCAAGTCTCGCAGGAATAGATCCTTTATAAATATTGAAAACTTTTTGGAACTCTTTACCCATAATTAAGCTCGCAAGTAGTTTTTGACCTTCTACTTTTTCTTTTCCTTTAACTTTAAAGAAAATGAATGAGTCGACATTGTAAAGATATCCATTGTTAGATGGTGTTGCAGCACAGTAGTAGTCAACATCTGGTTTTAGGCCAGCTGCAGCAAATTCACCTTTTGCCCAATCACCCATAAGTTGGAATGCGGCTTTGCCTTCCATAACCATACCAGTTGCAACGTTCCAGTCTCTTCCTGGTGAACCTGCATCTGTATATCCTTTTAGTTTTCTCATTTGATCAAATACTTTAACCATTGTAGATCCACTTAAAGTAGCGATATCTGCATCAACAAAAGCTTTTTTGTAAAAATCATTTCCACCTATACCGAGCGCTACAGCTTCAAAAACAGTTGCATCTTGCCAAGGTTGAGAGCCATGAGCTAAAGGAATAATTCCTTTTGCTTGTAGCTTGTCAGCTGCAGCATTAAATTCAGCCCATGATTTTGGCATTTTAATTCCATTAGAATCTAAAACTTTTTTATTTGCCCAAAACCAATCAATTCTATGAATATTTACAGGTGCAGCACAATATGCTTTACCATCGTCACACTTCATATGACTAGCAACTTGTTTACTTAAAAGTTTGTCCCAACCTTCAGCTTTTGCTACAGCATCAATGTTGTATGGTGCTACTACACCTTCTCTATCATAAGCCTGAATAGTTGGTCCTTTAATTTGTGCAGCAGCTGGTGCATCACTAGCAACAATTCTAGCTTTTAATGTTTGCATAGCAGCATCTCCACCACCACCAGCAACCGGCATATCTAACCACTCACCACCTTTTGCAGCAAAGTCATCTTTTAAAACTTTAAGGGCTTTTGCTTCTCCACCAGATGTCCACCAGTGAAGTACTTCAGCCTTAGAACCAGCATAAGAAAGTGTTGGTGCTAAAACCATTGCTATAATAGCAATAATTAATTTCTTCATTTATTCTCTCCTCTTTTAATTAATTAAAAAATTAATTTATCTAATCTATAATAAATTGATATTAATTTTTTTAAATACAATCTGCGATTTAAAAATATTTATATGTTTTTTTTTTGAATTAACTAGATTTTTAAAAAAGATTAATTTTTTATTTACAACTAAAAATTGTATTTTTAATAGGTGGTTCCTCTACCTAATCTTGCCGCACCACGTACACCACTGGCATCTCCATATTTGGGTTTTAAGAAAACACCTTCATATTCTTTACCTATAACATATTTTTTAGTTAAGTTTTCTACTTCATCAAGAAAATCTATTTCATTTGTAACGCCACCACCGAATATGAAAACATCTGGATCAAGAATATTAACTATAGTAGCTAGAGACATTGCAAGGTTAACTTTGAATTCTTCTATCATATTTTCTGCATCTAACTCGTGTCTTCTATAAAGTTCAAATATTTCATTTGATTTTAAATTTTTATTATACTTTTTGTTAAATCTTTTAGCCAAACCCAAGCCTGAAACAAAACTTTCAATCTCTACCTCTCTTAAGTTTGATGTTTTGAGTTCTTCTTTTTGTGCAGCCATGTATGGTAATTGATTATGACCCCACTCACCTGCAACACCATTAGGTCCCGAGACAATTTGTTTATCAATAGCTAATCCACCTCCAGCTCCTGATCCTAGAATTATTCCATAAACAATTTTATAATGTTTACCAGCTCCATCAATTGCTTCTGACAATGCAAAACAATTTGCATCATTTTCACAAAAAACCTCTCGATTCAAAGCTTCTCTTAAATCTTTTTGAAAAGGTTTTTTTTCAATCCAGACACAATTAGGTGCATTTTTAACTAATCCTGTCTGTGGTGAATGAACACCTGGATGACAAACTCCTACTGGAAATACATAGTTGTGTTTTTTTTCTAATTCAGCAACAACATCTTTAATTGTTTGAATTATTGTTACGTAGTCTTTTGGGCAATCTCGTCTACTTCTGTCAACTTCTTCACCGTTATCTTTCAAAATAACACTTTCTATTTTTGTTGCACCAACATCAAATCCAATTTGCATAATTAATAAGTTGCCCTACCTCCACTTAAATCAAACACTGCAGCTGTTGAGAAAGAATTTTCTTCTGCAGCCAACCAAGTAACCAACGATGCTAATTCATCCACTTTAGCAAATCTGTTTCTTGGAATTTTAGATAGCATATAATTTATGTGCTCTTCAGTCATTTGATCAAAAATTCTTGTTTTAGCTGCCGCTGGTGTCACAGCATTCACCGCAATATCTTTATCTGCTAACTCTTTTCCTAAAGATTTTGTAAGTCCGATAACTCCAGCTTTTGCTGTACTATATGCACTTGCATTTGGGTTTCCCTCTTTTCCTGCAATAGATGCAATATTAACTATTCGTCCATAATTATTTTTAATCATATGAGGCACTATTGCTTTACAACAATAAAAAACTGAATTTAAATCTAAATTCATTACCTTTAACCATTCATCATTTGGATAATTCCATACTTGAGTATTTTTGCCCGCCATACCAGCATTATTTACAAAAATATCTACATTTTTTTCTTTAGTGCTAAGTTCAATATTTTTTGTAATGTCATCAAAGTTAGTTACATCAACTATTTGATAACTACATTTTTCTGATGAAAGTTCTTTTAAAGCCTCATCTATAGCTTTTTGATCAATATCCCAAATTATAACTTCAGCACCTGACTCTAAAAACCTTTTCGTTATAGCAAATCCAAAACCCTGTGCACCACCAGTAACTATCGCTCTTCTGCTTTTTAAATTATAATCATTCATATGTTGACCTACTATCTTAATTTTTTATTAAAATTTTAGAAAATGTAAAGTAATCATTAGATAATTTTCAAAATTAATGAGAGCTAGATGGAAGCCACAAATTAATTCCACCGTCTTTAGCTTTTTTGTTAATTGATGACAATTCCTTTTTTGAAAAATTTAAATTTTTTAAGCTTTTCACGTTTTCTTTTAATTGCTTTAAATTTCTCACACCGATTAAAGCAGAAGTCACCACTTTGTTATTTAATGTCCATGCAAGAGCCATTTGAGATAAAGATTGGCCTCTTTTTTTTGCAATTGAATTTAATTCATTAATCATTTTAATATTTTTTTTTGTTATTAAACTTTTGTCTAATGAAGTAATTTTTTGATTTGCTCTAGAGATTTTTGGTATACCTTTTAGATATTTTTCAGAAAGCATTCCTTGAGCTAAAGGTGAAAATGCAATGCAACCAATTCCTTTTTTTAAAAGTGTTTTGGTTAAATCTTTTTCAATCCATCTATTTATTAATGAATATGATGGTTGATGAATTAGAATTTTTATATTTCGTGATTTTAAAATTTCAAACATTTGATTAGTTTTTTTTGAAGAATAAGAGGAAACACCTATATATTGAGCTTTTCCAGATCTATAAATGCTTTCAAGTGCATCTGCCGTTTCTTCAAGTGGCGTATTAGGATCAAATCTATGTGAATAAAAAATATCAAAATAATCTACACACATTCTTTTTAGACTTTGGTCACAACTTGCAATTATATGTTTTTTAGATCCCCATTCTCCATAAGGGCCTTCCCACATATCATACCCAGCTTTTGAAGAAATAATTAGTTCATCTCTATATTTTTTTAAATCAACCTTCATTACTTTGCCAAAATTTGTCTCTGCACTCCCATATGGTGGTCCATAATTATTTGCCAAATCAAAATGAGTAATTCCTAAATCAAATGCTTTAAATAAAACTTTTTTTGATTCTGGATTGATAGTTTTTCCACCAAAGTTATGCCAAAGACCCAAACTGATTAATGGTAATTTAAGACCACTGTTTCCACAGTTTCTGTATATCATTTTCTTGTATCTACTTGATGATGCTAAATAAGTCATTAATAACTCTCCACTTCTTTTAAAGTTGGCATAGCATTTGCAGCACCTACTCTTGTAGTTGAAATACCACCAACTTTGTTAGCAAAAACTATAGCATCTTTATAACTGTACTCTTTTGATAGGGCAACACTTAGTGCGCCATTAAATGCATCTCCTGCCCCTGTTGTATCCACAACATCACTTTTTAATTTAAGTGCATCTATAAAATAACTTTCGTTAGAATTTGCAAAGTAAACTCCTTTTGAACCAAGAGTTATAATAATATTTTTAATTCCTTTGTCTAAAAATTCATTCCCTGCATCTTTAATATCTTGATCAGATTCAATTTTTTTATTAAGATAAAATTCTGTTTCAGTTTCATTAGGTGTAAAAAAATCTATTAATAAAAAATCTTCTTTTTTTATTGATCTTGCTGGTGCAGGATTAAGTATTGTTATGCATCCCTCTTCTTTTGCTTTTTGTAAAGCATACATAGTAGTTGCTTGAGGAGTTTCTAATTGTGTTAAAAATATTTTAGACTTTTTTATAATTTCTAAATTTTTATTAATATCTTCTTTTTCTAAATGGCCTGCAGCCCCAGATACTATATTAATTGCATTATGACCATTTTCATCAATCATGATTGCAGCTACACCAGTTGAGAGATTGGGATCTTGTATCACACCATTGATATTAACACCTGACTGTGAATATAAATCAAGTGCCATCGTTGCATTACTATCTTTTCCTAATTTGGTAATAAAATTTACTTTGCCATTTAATCTTGCTGCTGCAATTGCTTGATTTGATCCTTTGCCACCAGGTCCTACTATATGTTTACTACCTAAAATCGTTTCACCTCTAGCAGGAATGCTTTTACCAAAAAAACATAAATCAGCTACAAATACTCCAAAAATACATATTGAGCTCATTACTTATCAAGAACCCAAACATTACCATCTGGCTTAATAACTCCTTTTGTCATAACAAAACAACCAAAAGGTCTAGCATCTGTTGTTGTAACTATTGTATAGGCAGTTTTTGCCTCTTTATAAAATTCTTGTCTTTCAATTGAGCCAACTGACCAATTTGATCCTGAGACTTCTTTAACAACATTAATAAATTCCTTATGAGCATCTGTTAATTCATTAGGTTGTTCATCAACTTCCATTCTGCTTACTGCACTTTTACCTTGAGAGACAACAAAACTATCTAATGGAAAAACAGAAAGTATTGCTTTTGCAGCATCTTTAATATCAACACCATCTAATCGAATCACATTTTCATTCATAGAGTGTGCTGGGAAATTTGCATCTGCCAAAATAAGTTTATCACCATGACCCATAGAACGGAGAGTAAATAATAGTTCTGGGCTTAATATTGGATCAATTTTAATTAACATATGGATATTATATTACATAAAAAAAAAGGGTGGAATAAAAATCCCACCCTTTAATCTTAAAATTTAGTCTAAAGACTATTTAAAGTCGTTAGCATTTTTTGTAGTAACTAATTGAGTTCCAGTATCGATATTTGCATCAATACTCTCACCATTAGCTAAAGCAAGTGCATACTTAACACCGTAAGCACCCATGTTGTATGAAAACTGAGCGATTGTTGCAGTCATGTCACCAGCTAAAATACTTTTAGCGGCATCAGGAGTTGCATCAAAACCTACTACTGTAACACCTTTCATTCCGGCATCTTTAAGAGCTTGAATTGCACCTAACGCCATATTGTCGTTAGATCCAAAGATTGCTTTGATGTTAGGGTTTTTTACAAGAATAGACTCTGTAACTGATCTTGCTTTTGCAGTATCCCATTCAGCTGTTTGTGTAGCTACAAGGTTTAAACCACAGTCTTTAAATCCTTTAATCGCACCATCTCTTCTAAGAAGAGCAGTGGATTGAGATTCAATACCAGTTAAAATTGCAACATCAGAACCTTTTGCAGTTTTATCACAAATAAACTTAGCAGCTAATTCTGCACCATTTTTATTATTTGTTCCAATGAATGTTACACCTTTATTAATTCCTTGTGTATCAACGAATACAACTGGAACTCCACTTTTGATAGCGTCATCAACGATCGGAGCAAAAGCATTTGGATCAGCAGGAGCAAGTGCTATTGCATCAACTCCTTTTGCAATTTGATCTTCTAGTTGGTTAATTTGTGCTTGAACGTCACCTTCTTGAGGTGGTGCAACAAGAACTAATTTAACACCTAATTTTTTTGCTTCTTCTTTAGCACCTTTTTCAACAGAAGCCCAAAAAGGGTTTCCAGATCCAGGACCTTTAATACTAAACAAAATAGTTTTTTCAGCAGAAGAGCTTACTGCTGTTATGTTTAGCAAAAGAAATACTGATGCAATTAAAGCACCAATTTTTTTAATCATTTTATTCATTATTTATTCCTCTTGTTATTTTTAATTAAATTTAAAAAACTAGTGAATAATATTTGTTAAGAGAAAACAACTTATTTTTGATCTAAAATTTTAAGAAAAATAATTCTATAAAAGTTTGTAAATATTGTTAAAAATTATTAATCAACTTTGACGTGTATTAAGTTAATTTAGTTATTTTCTAGTTCCTAAGTCTTTTCTTAGAACATCAATATAGACTGCAAAAACAATAATGGTTCCTATTAATACTTGTTGCCAAAAAGAACTAACATCCATTAAATTTAATCCATTTCTCAAAATACCCATAATCATTACTCCAACAAAAACACCTAGTACAGTTCCTCTTCCTCCAAAGAAACTAGCTCCTCCTATAATGCATGCTGCGATAGCATCTAGTTCCGCATTTAGTCCAGCATTTGGATATCCAGAGTCTGCTCTACCTGCTAAAATCAAAGCACCAAACCCAGCTAGCAACCCACATAACGAATATACTATTACCAAAATTTTATTAACATTTATTCCAGCAGCTCTTGCAGCATTTGGATTTCCTCCAATTGCATAAATCCATTTTCCAGTTCTTGTATGGTTCAAAAATGCCCACATTGAAAAGAAAACGACTGCAATTAAGATTACACTAACAGGAAGGTACTGGGACTCTTTCAATCCTAACCAGGTTAAATCAATTCTTCCATTACCAAGAAATCTTACCTCCTCAGTAAATCCACTGATTGGAACACCTCCTGAAATAAGATTTCCTGTACCTCTAAATATATAAAGTGTGCCTAAAGTCATTATAAAAGGATGGGGCATGCGGAGAATTGTAATTCCAAATCCATTGACCATTCCACATAATGCTCCCATTATTATAGGAATTGTAATAACTATATACCAAGCTGCACCTGCTTTTGAAGTTATTGCTAGAACCATAAGAGATAACATCATTATTGAACCAACAGATAAATCAATTCCAGCAGTAACAATCACTATGAAAACTCCTAGAGCTAACATTGATTGCCAAGAAATTTGTTTAAAAACGTTTGTTATATTTCTCCAAGAGAGAAATACGTCAGGTTGTAAAAAATGAAGAGCCATTATCATTAAAAAAAGCAATAATAATATTCCATATTTATCAAAATAAGGAATAGCTTTTAAAAAAAAATTTTGTTTTTTAATTTCTTTAGTTTCCATAATTTATTTTTTTCCCATAATCCAACCAATGACTTCATCTCTAGAAGTTTTTGATAATTCAGATTCTGCAAAGTTTGTTCCTTGAAAAAGTGCCATTACTCTATCGCAGACTGCAAAAATATCATCCATTCTATGGCTGATTATAATTACACTTACACCCATTTTTTTTAAACTATTAATAAGATCTAAAACTTTTCCAACTTCTTTAATTGCTAAAGCAGCCGTAGGTTCATCCATGATTACCAATTTGGAGTTAAATGCTGTAGCTCTTGCTATTGCAATCGCTTGTCTTTGACCTCCAGACAGTTCTTCAACTTTTTGATCTGCACTTTTTACATGGATTTTTAATTTATCTAAATGCGCTTCTGACATTTCTTTAATCTTTTTATAATCAAGCAGTTTTAAAAAACCTAATTTTTTAGTTGGTTCACGACCAAGAAAAATATTTTCTCCGATAGGTAAATTTCCTGCTAAAGCAAGATCTTGATAAACCATCTCAAGTCCTAAATTTTGAGAGTCTCGCGGACTTTCAAGTACTTCTTCGTTGCTATTAAAATATAGAGCTCCTTTACTTGGTTTATAAAGGCCAGATAAAACTTTCATGAAAGTAGATTTTCCTGCACCGTTATCACCAACAACACCCAAACACTCCCCTTCTTTAATGGTCAGATTAACATTCTCTAATGCTGTGATTGTTCCAAAATACTTACTTATGCCTTTTGCTTCTAAAATTATTTTATTTGAATAAGACATTGCAGCAACTTAAAAAAAAAATTAATTAATTGCAACAGGTTTTGATCTAATTAACCTTACAGTTTCTCTTTCTGCTCTTTTGCACAGTCTTGGTGGTAAATTTTTTGAAATTAATCTCATATCTTCTAAAACAATTTCACCCATTTCGGTAAATGTATGCTTTAACGCTCCAGCACGATGTGCTGAAAATAAAAAATTTTTTACTTTTCTTATTGGGTCATTTTTTTTAACTGGTTCTTCAGGAAAAACATCTGTAGCCACATAAATATCACCCTTTTTAACTCTATTTATTAAATCTTTAAAATTAACAACAGCCGCTCTACTCATTAAAATAAATAAAGAATTTGATTTTAATTTATCAAGAAGTTTTTTATCAATAAGAGACTGATTATTTTTAGTAATTGCTGCCAATACATAAATTACATCACAAGTTTTAAACATATTCTCTAGAGTGATTGTATTAAAACCATCATCTTTAATAGTTTTACTAGGAACCCAAGGATCATAAACATTAATATTTCTTGAAAAAGGTACTAATAAAGGTGTTAAAGCTTTTGCTAAGTCTCCATAACCTAGGAGACCAATTTTTTTTTCACTTAATAAAGAGGATTTTAAATTGCTTTCTAAGCCATATTTTTCTGTTTTATTAAGAAAATCTTTATGTGAATTATGAATATCTCTTAATAAAGATAGGGTTAAACCTAAGGCTAGCTCAGCTACAGGTTTCGAAAATACTGGAGAAGTTGCAATAACGTGAATCCCTTTTTTAAAACAGTATTCATAATCAATATTATCCATAAAATTACTTTCAACATTAATTACTGCTTTAAGCTTTTTTGCTTTTGATAAAAGAGACATATCAAGATCAGGTTGACCCATTATAAAGGCAGCTTTATGAATATTATTTTCATAAAATTTTTTTTTATTAATTTTTGGAGGAGTTATTATTTCATATTTAGACTTTAACTCTTTAAGTTTTTTTTTTGTAAAAATAAGATCAAGTGTTCTTGGGTAAGGGTCAGATATAACGATTAATTTTGCCATAAATTGTTATTTAAATAATCACTTTATTATTTTTTTTATGTCTTTCAAAGAAAAAGGTTGGGGCTTGGCACAAGTTGTTTTGATTGATTGTAGTTTACCTGATGTACAAGCTTTCATTGTTGATTGAATAATATCTAAAACATGTAGTGAAAGCTCACCATTACATTTGTTCATTTTTTTATTTTCTATTGAATATGCCATTTCTGCTAAACCAGCCCCTCTATAATTAGCATTTGTTGCAGACTCATTTGCTCTAGAGCTTTGTGATCTAATATTAATTTTACCTAAAGGCATTTTATTAGTTTTATATTCACTCCAAGGATCACCTAATTTTTTACAAACATAGACGGAACCACCAAACATATTTGGATCTGGCACAATCATTGAACCTTTATCTCCATATAATTCTATATGATTTCTTTGATGTGCAATTACATCAAATGAAAGTGTTAATCTAATTACAGTTCCACTTTCAAAAGTAATTGTTGATAAATAGGTTGTGGGACATTCAACTTTAAAAGTTTTATTTTTTCTAGGACCTATTCCTATAGTTCTTCTTTTAACTCCCTTAATAACACTGCCTGATACTTTTTTAGCAGGGCCTAATAAATTCACTAAAGCTGTTAAATAATAAGGGCCCATATCTATTACAGGACCACCTTCTTTTTTTGCAAACCAAGGTTCTGGGTTAGGATGGTAAGACTGAACTCCTGGAAAAGCAAAAATAGCATTACCTAAATTAATTTTACCAATTATTTTTTTATCCACAAGTTCTTTTGATTTTTGAATACCTCCACCCAAAAAAGTATCAGGAGCATTACCTATATAAAGTTTTTTCTTTTTTGAAAGTCTTAGTAACTCCTGACCATCCTTAAAATTAATTGCTAATGGTTTTTCTGAATATACATGTTTACCATTAGTTAATGCTTGTTTAGCAACTTGGTAATGAGCTTTAGGAATTGTTAAATTTAATATTATTTCTATTTCTTTGTCTTTTAATAATTCTTTAACGGTTAATGCTTTAATCTTATTAATTTTAGCACATTTTTTTGCGTTGATTAGATTTATATCTGCACACTTAACAATTTTTATATTATTAAAATATTTTTCAGCTTTAAAATATGTCTCAGAAATATGACCACATCCAATTAATCCAACTTTAAAAATTTTATTCATAAAACTATCTAAACACCTTGTCTTTGTTTAGATTTGCCTTCTTTATAAAGTTTCAAAGCTTCTTTATTCTCCTCTGTAGTAGGAATTTCTAAAGTTGGGCTATCCCAAAAAGATGATCCTTCTAACCACTGATACGGTTGTGTTTTAATTGAAATCACATAAGTTACATCTGATTTTTTTGCTCTTTTAAAGGCTTCTTCTAAATCGGAAATTGAACTTACCTCTTCTGATTTAGCACCCATACTTTCAGCATGTTTGGCAAAATTAACTCCGACTAAACCAGGTGTGTTTGAACTTTTAAGTAAATTGTTAAACTCTTTGCCTCCTTTAAATAATTGAAGTCTATTAATCACTGCAAAACCACCGTTATCACAAACAATTATAATAAGTTTATTCTTAGTGATGACTGAAGAGTAAATATCTGAATTGTTTAACAAGTATGAACCATCTCCAATAAAAGAAATTACTTCTTTATCCGGATTTGCCATCTTAATACCAAGTGCACCAGATATTTCATAACTCATACAACTAAAGCCCCACTCAGTTTCATGGGTATTTAACTCTCTTGGTCTCCAGACTTGTATAACCTCTCCAACTAAACCTCCAGCAGCAGTAACCGCAATATCTGAGGGATCAGAATTTCTATATACAGCACCAACAACTTGAACATAGCTAGGTACTTCTTGATTTGTTGGAGCACTCTCTTTGTCTACATGTTCATTCCAAGATTTAAGTTCAGCTTGAGATTTATTGTTCCACTCATCTGGTGCTTTCCAATCCCCTAGAGCAGCTGATAATTCATTTAAAGAAGCTCTGGCATCTCCTACAACTGCTTGAGCTAAATGTTTATTTGCATCAAATCTTGAAACATTAATTGAAACAAGTTTAAAATCCTCATTTTCAAAATTTGCCCATGAGCCTGTTGTAAAGTCTGCAAGTTTAGTTCCAACTGCTATTGCAAGATCTGTTTGTTTTGCTAGGGAATTCGTATTTTTTCCACCTAAGCCACCAATTTGACCAGCAAAGTGAGTGTGATCTCTTTTCATTGTAGAATATCCCATAACAGTTTGGGTAACCGGGATATTGTGTTTAATTGCAAACTTACTTAATTCTTCCATTGCATCAGAGTAAAAAACTCCTCCACCAGATATAAGTATTGGTTTTTTTGATGATTTAATTTTTTCAGCTGCTTCTTTTATTTGAAATTCATCAGGTCTAGGTCTTCTAATTGCATGAATTTTTTCTTTAAAGAAGTCTTCTGGATAATCAAAAATTTGTCCCTGAATATCTTGACTTAAAGCTATACAAGCTGGGCCACAATCTGCAGGATCTAACATAGTTTGAACTGCTGCCGGAAATGATTGAATAATCTGTTCTGGTCTTGTTATTCTGTCAAAGTATCTTGTTACAGGTTTAAAAGCATCATTTGCTGTAATACCAGGGTTATTAAAATGCTCTACTTGTTGTAACACAGGATCTGGCAATCTATTAGCATATGTGTCTCCTGGTAAAAATAATATAGGAAGTCTATTGCTCATAGCAACTCCTGCTGCTGTAACCATGTTTGTTGCACCTGGTCCTACTGATGATGTTGCTATAAAAATTTGTTGTCTTCTTTTTGCTCTAGCATAACCTATGCCTGTTAAAGCCATGTTTTGTTCATGATGGCCTCTATATGTTGGTAGTTCTTTTTGATTTTCTTCTAAAGCTTGACCTAAGCAGGCTACATTTCCATGTCCGAAAATTCCAAATACCCCAGGGAACAAAGGTTCTTTTTTACCATCAATTAATATTTTTTGAGCAATTAAGTATTTAACTATTGCATGTGCACATGTCAGAGTAATTTTTTTCATTTTAATTTATTTGTTTATATATATAAGTTAACTTATAAAATAATTAATCACACTAAGTAAACCTTAAAAAAATTATGTATAATAAATTTGGACAATTCATCGATGGAAAATGGCAGGCATCATCAAATAATGAAACTTACGACGTAATAAATCCTGCTACAGAAGAAGTAATAGGCAAGGCATCTAAGGCTAGTCGTGAAGACGTTCAAAAAGCCCTAAAATCTGCCGAAAAAGGTTTAAAAATTTGGAGAGACACCTCTCCTTGGAAAAGATCATATATTATTAGAAAAATTGCAGATACAATGAGAGAGAAGCAAGATGTTTTAGCTAAATGGATGACTTTAGAAGTTGGAAAACCCTTAGCAGAAGGAATTGGAGAAGTTGGTGGAGCAGCAGATATATTTGAATGGAATGCTGAAGAGACAAAAAGAATTTATGGACAAACTGTAGAAAGTAGATTTCCAGACACAAGGGTACATGTTTACTACCAGCCAGTTGGGGTTGTGGCAGCATTAATACCTTGGAACTTTCCATTGATACTAGCATCAAGAAAAATTTCTACAGCACTTGCTGCTGGATGTTCTGTAATTTGCAAGCCAGATGTAATTACTCCTGGAACAGTAATGGAGCTAGTTAATATTTGTAAAGAAGCTGGTGTTCCTGATGGAGTGGTTAATCTTTTATCAGGTGATCCTGCGGAAATTTCTGAACAATTACTAGAATCTGATATTGTTAAAAAAGTTTCAATTACAGGCTCGACAAGAGTTGGTAAAATAATCTTAAAAAAAGCAGCTGATAAAGTTCAAAGAGTTACTATGGAATTGAGTGGTCACTCTCCATTCATAGTTTTTGAAGATTCTGATATTGATAAAGTAGCTGATATGGCAGTGACAGCAAAATTCAGGAACAATGGACAAGTTTGTATTTCACCTAATAGATTTTATATCCAAGAAAGTAAGAAAGAAGAATTTATTAGTAAATTTATTGAGAGAACCAAAAAACTTAAAATTGGTAATGGAATGGATGAAGGCGTTCAGCTTGGTCCATTAACAACTGATAAAAGGTTGGCTGAAATTGAACAGTTAGTTGAAACTACAAAGAATGAAGGTGCAGAAGTTTTGTTGGGGGGTAAAAGACCTGCGGGCTTTAATAAAGGGTATTTTTATGAACCTACTGTTTTTGATGGTATTAAAGATGACTTTACAATAATGAAACAAGAACCTTTTGGACCTTTAGTTCCAATGTTATCTTTTAAAACTTTTGACGAAGTTATTGAAAGAGCAAATAATAATGATCTTGGATTATGCAGTTATATTTATACAAATTCAATGGAGCAAGCTCATAGAGCTTCTGAATTAATTGAGTCAGGATGTGTTGCAGTTAATACAGCCGCTGTTGCAGTTGCAGAAGCACCATTCGGTGGAATTAAGCAAACAGGCTATGGTCGTGAAGGTGGGTCAATGGCAATTAAAGATTACCTGAACGTTAAATATACCCACATGGGAATTAAAGGTTAATTTATGAGAATAAATAAAATAAAAAAGATGATGACTGAGGGAAAACCTGTTGTTAATGGTTGGTTGCAAATACCAAGCACTGTTTCAGCAGAAGTGATGGCTCATCAAGGATGGGACTCCCTTACTATTGATATGCAGCATGGCTTAGTTGATTACACGAATGCACTTCCCATGTTACAAACAATTTCATCAACTGATGTAACGCCACTTGCTAGAGTTAATTGGAATGAGCCTGGCCAAATAATGAAAATTTTAGATGCTGGATGCTATGGTGTGATTTGCCCGATGGTAAGTAATAAAGAAGAGGCTGAAAAATTTGTGCAAGCATGCATGTATCCACCAGATGGATATAGAAGCTTTGGGCCAGTTAGGGGTTTAATTTATGGTGGCTCTGATTATGCAAAACATGCAAATACAGAGTTATTAAAGTTTGCAATGATAGAAACTAAAGAATCTTTAGAAAAATTAGACGAGATAATGTCTGTGCCTGGTATTGATGGAATATACATCGGCCCAGCGGACTTAAGTTTGGCTATAGGTGAAGAACCAGGATTTGATAGACCAGAAAATTCAAAAGCATATTCAGAAATTTTGAGAATTCTAGAGCATGCTAAGAAGAACAATATCTTTGCAGGTATTCACAATGGTACACCTGAATATGCATTAAAGATGATTGATTTAGGTTTTAACTTTGTAACAATTGGTTCTGATCAAAGAGCAATGAGCGCAGGTTCAAAAAGTGTAGTTGAAAAAATGAAGGGCTCTACAAAAGTCGAAGAGTCTAAGGCTTATTAATAGTGTCAGATAAAAAAAAAATACTAATAATTCAAAATATTAATGAGGCTGGTCCAAAATTATTAACCAAGCATCCTGACTATGAATTTGAAATTATCGAAGATATTAACGACCCTACTCTAAAAGAAAAAATTGTTGATTGTGATGGTGTTTCTTTAAGAACTGCAAAACTTACAGCAGAAATCATAAATCTTGGAAAGAAAATTAGAATTATATCTAGACATGGAGTTGGTTATGACAATATCGACCTCAACACATGTAAAGAAAATGAAATTACAATCGCTATTACAGCTACAGCAAATGCAGTGGCAGTTGCTGAGCATGTTTTGTTTATGCTTTTGAGTATCTCTAAAAGAAAGAACATGTACGATGATAGTGTTAAGGCTGGTAAATTTAATGAAAGAAATAAACTACCTAAAACTATCGAAATTTGGGGAAAAAATATTTTAATAGCTGGATTTGGAAGAATAGGTCAATGCTTAATTAAAAGATGTTTGGGTTTTGAAATGAACGTTTTTGTTTACGACCCATTTGTGTCTGCAGAAAAAATAGAATCTTTTGGGGGAAAAAAAGTTGATGACTTAAAAGAAGCTGTCAAAACTATGGATGCTATATCATTACATATACCTTTAAATGATGAAACGAAAAATATGATAAACTTAGATTTATTAAAGACCATGAAAAAAAATTGTATAATAATTAATGCTGCTCGTGGTGGTATTATTAATGAAACTGACCTTGATAAGGCTTTAAA
>ERZ651776.2546-NODE-2546-length-19580-cov-3.877711_pt1 | contig 19580 bp, 28 predicted proteins | sample MGYA00514761_ERZ651776 | MGnify/ENA metagenome assembly ERZ651776 | reverse complement strand
CTCTTAGAAGTAATCGGTTCTCAAAAGGCGCTGGAAAGCAATGAAATTGGTCTGTCTAACAAGGAAGCCAAGCGGTTTTCTTTGTTGAAGGCTATCAATGCTCTGGCAAACCCACATGATCGACGTGCTCAAGAAGCTGCCAAGTTCGAGTTCGAATGTTCTCGCGCTGCTGCTGAACAGTATGGCCGATCAGCTCAAGGCATCATGCTACCTTCTGACGTTCTGCGGAACTGGAAGCGTGACATGAACACGACTGACGAAGCAGCATTGTTCTCAGATGATTACAGAGGCGACGAGTTTATCGACGTTCTCCGCAACTCATCTAGCGTAATGCAAGCTGGCGCTCGGATGCTGAGTGGTCTTTCTGGCGATGTTAAGATCCCCAAGAAAGCAACTGCTTCTGCTTCTAGCTGGGTAACTGAAGGCAACCCCGTTTCTGAATCAGAAATGACGGTTAGCTCTGTCAGCATGACCCCACGGCACCTTGGTGCATTCACCGACATCACTCGCCAATTACTTCAGCAGTCTTCATTGTCTGTTGAATCTTTGGTTCGTGACGATTTGGCACAAGCAATTGCTTTGGCTATCGACTTAGGTGCATTGCAAGGCCCAGGTACTGGCGGCGCTCCGACTGGGATCAAGAACACTGCTGGAATCAACGTTGTTGACTTCGGTACTTCTCCGATCCTTGTTCCTACTTATGCACAAGTTGTTGAGATGGAAACCAAGGTTGCAGAAGACAATGCTCTGTCTGGCAACTTAGCTTACATCATGAACGCAGCAATGGTTGGCGCATTGAAGACTACCGAGAAAGCAACTGGAACTGCACAGTTCGTGGTTGAGCCTGGTGGTACTGTCAATGGCTATCGAGCCATCCTGTCTAACCAAGCAGCATCTGGTGATGCTTACTTCGGGAACTTCAATGACTTGCTCATTGGCTTTTGGAGTGGTTTGGACATCTTGGTTGATCCATACGCTGGCGCAACTAGCGGGAATGTACGAATCATTGCAATGCAAACTTGCGATGTTGCAGTACGTCACGCAGTCAGCTTCTGCCTCGGTAACGACGGCGGTAGCTAGTAGCTATAAGATAGGGGGGTCATATCGGCCCCCCAATTCTTAAGGTGATTTATGAAATATGAAGTTCTAAAAAATTGCGTTATCAACAGGCAGCCTATAACAGCGGGTTCCGTTGTAGAGGTTTCTGGTGATGATGAAAAAGCGCTTTTGTCAATGGGTAGGATAACGCCTTATTCTGAGCCAGTCGTCGAGAATCGTTCTGTCGGGTTAGAGGATTCGCCAGAGAAGCCTAAGCGAAGGAAAAAGAATGCCAGTTGAGACTGCCGCAGATAGGCTAATAATGCTCAACGACTTTGGTGTAAGTGCCACTTATACGCCGTTTGGCGGGTCGCCTAGCGCGGTTCAAGTTATATTCTTAAACGAATACTACGCTGTTGAAGCAGGAACTGTCGGCATGGAAATGTCACAGCCAATTGCGGTATTAAGAACAGCAGATGCGCCTTCATTAGCGCACAATGATACATTCCTAATCAGTGGGATAACGTATAAAGCAGTAAATGTCAGGCCAGATGGAACGGGTATGACTGAAGTTGCGATGGAACAACAATGACACACGTTAGGCAGCAGATCCGCGAACAGGTGGCGACTACTTGCACAGGGTTGGCTACAACTGGATCTAACGTATTTCAGTCCAGGGTTTATCCTTTGCAGGACTCAAACCTTCCTGCTTTGTTGATTTACACAACAACAGAAGATTCTGGCACTGACATCATGGGATCGAGCCTAGTATCTCAGCGAGAAGTGTCTGTTTTAATCGAAGGTTTTGTCAAGGCTAACACTGACTTTGACGATACCGTTGACACCATTTGCGCCGAGGTTGAAACGGCATTAGGTGCCGATAGGACTTTAAATAATCTGGCGAAATTTATACAATTAACATCGACAGAAATCAGTTATAATGGCGAAGGTGAATCGCCTGTTGGTGTTGTCAGATTGAATTATGCTGTTCAATACAGGACGGCAGTAAACGATCCACAGACTCCATTATAGGTGATCTATGAAATTATTTAGCGCAGACGGTTCGGTTGAAGTTGATGCCCACCCGTCAAAAGTGGAATCAATGCTGACAAGAGGTTGGGTGTCAGAAAAACCGAAAGCAAAATCTAAAGCTAAGGCAGAAGCTAAAGCTGAAGATCCAATTGAAGAAAAGGAGTCATAAATGGCTACACATATCGGACGAGACGGTGTAATTAAAGTCGGCGTTAATACTGTTGCAGAATTACGCAGCTTTAGCATCGAGGAAACTGGTGACACTGTAGAAGATACAGTGATGACCGACACGGCGCGCAGCTTTATTCCTACGCTAACGTCTTTCACTGGTTCGGCGGATGTCTATTGGGACGAAACTGACACCACAGGCCAAGGCGCATTAACGGTAGGCGCTGCTGTCACTATCGGATTCTATCCAGAAGGCGAGGTTGCTGGTGACACTTATTATTCAGGTTCTTGCATCGTGACAGGTGTCAGCCGTTCATCATCATTTGATGGGATGGTTGAGGCTTCTATCAGCTTGCAAGGTAGCGGTGCGTTGACTGCTTCTACTGTTTAATGGGTATCTTAGACAAGGCTAAAGAACATTATCAAAGTGTTCTGGCTGAAGATCCTAAGCCATTGGAAATTCCAGAATGGGGCGGAACGTATTATGTTCGGCCTCAAATTTCTGTTAAAAAGAAGATGGAAATCCAGTCCAAACTGACATCAGATAAGATGGACGAAGGATTGGCACTGAGCCTTGTTTATTACCTGATTGACGGCAACGGTGATCCTTGCTTCAAGAAATTGGAAATGTCTGAGATTGTAAGATCGGTTGACCCAGACGTTTTAATCAGGGTGGCTGGTCAGATAGCAGAACTTCAACCACAGCCCGAGGATCTCGAAAAAAACTAACAGACGATCATGCTCTACTTTTCTGCTATCAGTTAGCGGAACATCTACATAAAACAGTAGATGAGATATTACAGATGGGCGTGGTCGAGTATCAGGGCTGGATTGCATATTTTGAGGTGAAAGAACGTGGCAATAAGTCCAGTTAATATTCCAATTACGGCGCATGATAAGACTGCGGCAGCGTTTAAGTCAGTCAGCAAGCGGCTTTCATCGTTAAATAAATCAATCGGTGCATCAGTAACTAGAGTTGCGAAGATCGGAACTGCTTTTGCGGCTGCTGGTGTTGCGTCTAGTGTTGCCTTGACCAAAGCGTCAATGGTATCAATCGATGCGCTTGCGAAGACTTCTGATCGTTTAGGTATAGCAACTGAGAAACTTGCTGGACTCCAACACGCTGCAAGCCTTGCTGGCGTAGAAAATAAAACCTTAGAAAAATCATTACAGAATCTTGCTGTCGGTGTCAGTGATGCCGCCGATGGTACGGGTGTCGCTAAAGATGCCTTGATTGAACTAGGTTTGAGTGCTGGCGTATTAGAAAAGCTACCGTTAGATCAGCAGATGTTGCAAGTCGCTGATGCGATGCAAGGTGTAACAACTCAAGCAGACAAGGTAAGAATCGCAACTGAGCTATTCGGTGCTCGCGGTGTTTCTGTTCTAAACATGATCGGCGCAGGTTCTGAGAACTTGACCAAGATGGCAGAAGAAGCAGATCATCTGGGTATTGCGGTATCTCGGGTTGATGCTGCAAAGATTGAGCTGGCAAACGATGCTGTCACTAAAGCCAAAGGTGTATTCACGGGGCTAGGCAATCAACTAGGGGCAGCGTTTAGTCCAATAATCGATGATGTAGCAACTAAATTTTATCAAGCAGCATTGGACACTGAAGGCTTTGGAAATATAGGCCAAGACGTTGCACAAGCGTTAGTTAATGGATTTGGCTTTGTGCTCGATACGATTCAGATGGTTCAGCATGGAATTCTGGCGCTTGAATTAATTGCTTTAAAGGCTAAAAAAAGTCTGCAAGATGTATTTGAGCCGTCAGCAGGAATGGCTGAATATATAAAGCAAGAGCAGCGAATGACTCAGGCTTTAATGAAGCAAGAAATAACGAGGAAGGAATTTACAAATTGGCAGATAGACGCACAGGAACGGCTAAGAAAAGGAACTTTCATAGCTAACGCTGAAATAAAACAAGGATCAGACGAGACCCAAGCGGCAATCGACGCGGTGATTGCAAGCATGGCTGAGTTTACAAACAGCGCTTTGCCAAGCGACAGGATCACTTTATTGTATGAACGAATAGTTGCCGAGTCTCAAGCCGCAGCTCAGGCTATTTCAGACAATTCACCTGCCAAAGTGATGCTTGATGATTTAGATAAGAATGGCGGCAAATTGCTAGAGAAGCTGACATTCTTCCAAGAACAAGCATCAGCAGGGGCAAAGAAGCGAAAAGAATTTGAAATGAAATCTGCAACGGCTCAGACAAGCCATGTATTAGGTGAGTTGAGCAATCAGTTCTCAGGAATCGCGTCCAATAACAAAAAGCTGTTTCAATTAAACAAAGCCTTTCAGATAGCCCAAGCAATCATGCAGACTTATCAAGGCGCAACGCTTGCGATGTCAAGTTACCCACCACCATTGAACTTTGCAATGGCTGCTGCCACGGTTGCTTCTGGATTGGGCCAAGTCGCTCAGATCAAAGCACAGTCGTTTGAAGGCGGTGGCTTTACAGGTCGCGGTGCTAGAGCTGGCGGTCTTGACGGGAAAGGTGGCCAAATGGCTATGCTTCACCCGAATGAAACTGTCATTGATCACACCAAAGGTCAAGCTGGCGGAATTACAATTGTAAACAACATTGACGCAACTGGCGCTGGTGCTGATGTAGATATGAAGATCAGGGCAGCAATGCAGCAGACTTCACAACAAACGATACTTAGCATACAAGATCTCATGCGGCGCAGAAGGTTCGGTTAATGACGACTTACACATTCCCAAGCATAACCCCATCCTCAAACACTTTTGAGCTGGTAACGAACACTAGGACGTTTCAGAGCCCGTTGACTAACTCAGTCCAGACGGTAGCTCGGAAAGGATCGTTGTGGAAGGCTACGCTTCAGTTTAACAACCTGACAGGTGATGATCGGGCAGAGATGCAAGCGTTCTTGACTAAGCTAAACGGTCAGCAGCACAGGTTCTATGTTCAAGATCACGGGTTTGTTAGGCGGGGTAATGCGCCAGCGGTTAGTGATGCTATCGTTGTCAATGGTGCTGGTCAAACTGGCTCAACGCTTAACGTCAGAGACGCAAACCTTACCGTAACGGACTATTTTAAGGCTGGTGATTACATAGCGTTCAACAATGAGCTTCACATGGTAACGGCAGCTTGCAGCTCGACAGGAACAGGAACAATTGCAATTCCGATTGCGCCACCGATCAGAAAGCCTACCGATGACGGCGATGCCATAGATTACCTTTATCCTGTTCTTGGCGTGTTTATGCTTGCAGGATCTACGTCTTGGGATACACAAGCAGGACGAGTTTCAAACTTCACAATTGAGGCCGTAGAGGATGTTCTAGCATGAGCCGAGGATTTCCCGCAGCAGTAGCGACAGCTTTAGCACAACAGCACGTTGCAATTGTGTCTTTTGCAAAGTTGGAGTTTCCGTCTGGTACGGTTTACCTTCACAACTCATTGGGAACGTATACTTGGGGCGGTCAAGACTGGCTGGGTGTTGGAGACCTTGGATCTATTTCACAGGTTGAAGAAGGTCTGGATGTCAGTCCGTACGCTATTACGCTCACTTTATCAGGCTTAGACGCAACGATATCAGGCGTGGCTTTAACCGAAGACTACTATTTACATCCTGTCACGGTTTACCTTGGTGTTCTTGATACTGACGATGTTTTAATTTCCGATCCTACCCAAATCTGGGCGGGGTTCATGGATCAAATGAACATGTCAGTCGGTGCCGATGGTGGTGATGCTATTCAGTTAATCGCTGAATCCGAATTGAGTCGGTTCAACAAGTCTTTAAATCTGATGTATACCAACGCCGCGCAGCAGGAAAAGTCTTCTGGTGACCTGTTTTTTAACTTTATGCACAAGATTGAAGGCGCTAAGGTTAATTGGGGCGCTAAATCAACTGGTAGTTCAGGTGGAGTAGGTACGCCAACGGGGCCGCAGCATAATCAAGTTAATCCTTATCGATAATGATCTTGCAAGTCTATCAAGCGTTGAATAAGTGGGAAAAGAAAGACTTTGATTATGGTTCTGTAGATTGCTGTCAGTTCGCTGGTTTCATCGTAAAAGAATTAACAGGCAAAGACTATCTTGCCGATTTCCACTATAATTCTGAGGAAGACGCTGAATCTATCATTAAGGATTTTGGCGACTTGGAAGACACTGCTGCAAGCGTTTTAGGCGAGCCCACGGAAGACATTAGATCCTTGTCAGATGGTTCGCCAGTTATCGTTCAAACGCCAGACAGCCAGCTTATGGGTATCAAGCTGGGTAATACAGCAGTTTGTCTAGTTAAGAAAGGATTCGCTAGAATTCCTGAGCAGCATATCTTATCGGGTTGGGATTTATGCCACAAGTAGCAGTAGCGTTATTAAAAATCGGTTTTTTCGTTTTTGAGGCTTTTGCTGGTGCCGCTGCTGCTGCAACGCTTGGCGCTGGTGCTGCTGTAGCGATTGGTGCTGCTGTTGTCGTTGGCGGGACTTTAATTGCTAAACAGGCAATGAGTCTTTTTGAAGTAGAAATGCCGACTGTTGACACAGACGCTTCCAGACAGAGAACAGTTAAGTCAACGACAGAACCACAGAAGATAATCTACGGTGAGGCATTAGTATCTGGCCCGATTTCTTTTATCGGGTTATCAGGCACCGATAACTCTGACCTCTATCAGACAATTGTTCTGGCAGGGCATGAATTAAACGACATCACCGACATCCACATGGATGACGTTGTGATTACGGATTCGCAGATAAACGGCGGGTCTGATGCTGGCGGTAATGTCACTGCTGGGACGTTTGGGCCTAAGAACTCAAACACTATTTGCGTAATTAACAAGCATTTAGGTGAAGCATCTCAAACAGCAGACGTTTTATTGACAGGCCCGTTTGCTAATTATACATCCGCTCACCGTGGTGATGGTATTGCTTATCTAGCAATGAAGTGGGTCTTGAACGAAGACTCAGCGGAAACTTGGGAAAAATTTGCGCCTTCAAATGTAAAAGCATTGGTTCAAGGCAAGTCTATCTATGACCCACGATTAGAGTTTGCGGCTGTTGGGACACGGGGACAAGATACGACTAATGCAAGCTATATAACTTATTCAACGAACCCAGCCTTATGCGTTGTTGACTATCTCACGGATACCTATCTTGGGATGGGTATAGCTGTTAGCAAGATTGATTGGGATTCTGTAACTACAGCGGCAGACGGCTGTGATGTATCGGTATCTGTTCCTGGCGGTACGGAATCAAGGTTTACTTGTAACGGCGTAGTCTTTGCGACTGACTCACATCAAAAGAATATAAACAAGATCCTGTCGTCAATGAACGGCAACCTTGTTTACTCTAACGGTAAGTATATCGTTCACGCTGGGATCTATGAGGCTCCGACCGAGACTTTGAACGAAGATGACTTGATCGGTGCTATTTCAATCAAGACTTCATTGGAAAGATCAGACCGATTCAATACGATTAAAGGTCTGTTTATTGATCCTAGTCAAAATCACAAGTCTAGTGAGTTTCCCAAGGTTCAGTTAGCTGACGCTGTTACCAGAGATAACAATGAGATTCTGGAAAAAGAAGTCCAGTATCCCATGACAAACTCAAGCTATATGGCTCAGAGATTGTCAAACAAGCTGATTCAGTTAAGCGACCAGCAGAAGGTCGTTAGCTTCCCAGCGAATCTATCTGCTTTGAGGATCACGGCAGGTGATCGGGTTCAAGTCTCTGTTGAAGAATTAAGTTGGTCAAACAAGGTCTTTCAGTGTGCTGGCTGGACGTTCTCAGAAGACGGTGGCGTTAATTTAACTTTACGGGAAGACTCAAGCACATCCTACGCTGACCCAGCAGTCAATGAGTATTCCACGGTTACTGCTACAGGCGTTATCACAGACGCATTTAGGGGTGTGCCTAGTCCTTCTGGCTTAACTGCTACAGCAGGTCTTAAAAGCAATGAGTTGAACTGGGTCAATCCTGCCAAGCCTAATGACTTTGGCACGATTTACGTCTACGCATCTCGCAATGCAAATTTCTCATCCGCAATCAAGATCGGTGAGACTGACGGAACTCAGTTTATTCACGATGCTTCAAATAAATCTTTAGTCTTTACGCCTTCAGTTGTAAACGTAGGTGATACCTACACGATAAGAACTTTGGGGAATACAGATTTTGCTGAGATGGGCGCTCCATCTGGCTTTGATGTTGGTACAGTCTTTACCGCAACAGCAACAGGAAGCGGCACAGGTAATTTGTGGGAAACCTTGTCTTCAGGAGATCTAAGATACTACTGGGTACGAGCAGTTAAGAATGTCGGAACAGACGCAGCCAGTCAGTCTAATTTAGAACCTAATGCTGATCCCAATACTACGGTTTTCGCTACGGTCGGACGAGTTGAGTGGGCTGATGTTGCTGGGTCTACGGATGCACCAGCAGATAACGCAACAGTCGGAGCGCAGTTATCGGTCAATCTTTATGACGCTAACGGCTCAACAGTTTTAAGCGATGTTGACGTTAAGAACTCAATCCTAGCGCAAGAAATCCTTGAGGTTGAAGTTGAAGCTGGCGAAGTTCTTAACCTAGAGACGGGCCAAGACGTTGACATACAGAATCTTGGTGATGTGGCGATCTACGTTTCTGATTCTAACCAGACCTTAAACACTTCAATCAATACCGTTGCTAATAATTTAAGCGCATTAGAAGTTGTCCTTACCGACTTGACATCAGGCGTTTCTGAGGTCTTTGTACAGGCTACAGCGCCCGTTGCTGGCGTTGGTGGTATCCCAGATCCTATACCTGACTTTTCGCGCTGGTATGATTCCAGCAATAACAACCAGCCTTACTACTGGGATGGTTCCGCTTGGCAAGACTTGCGGGATGGTCAAACTACTCAGAACGCAGCCGCAATCACGAATCTACAAACGTCTCTGACGACGACCAATTCAAACGTCACGACTAACGCAAACGCCATCACTGCCTTAGATGTAACAACGGTCGCACAAGGTAATTCCATAACGTCAATTGCGGCTGATGTTACAGCGTTAGAGGTCACGGTTGACGATCCAACGACAGGCGTTGCTGCGACATCAACGGCTTTGGGAAATCTGACAACACGGGTAACGACTGCCGAAGGTTCTATTACTACGAACTCAAGCGATATTGTCACGCTTAATTCGGAACTGACCACAGCAGAAGGCGGAATTACAGCAAACTCAAGCGCTATCAGCGGATTAGATACGCGGGTTACTACGGCTGAAGGCACTATTGTCACGCAGTCAGCAGACATCACAGCATTGCAGAGCGTGGTTAATAATCCTTTGGCTGGGATTATCGCAAACGCAGATGCGATTGACGCATTAACGACTAGAGTAGAAGACAACGAAGACGGGGTTTTAGTCAACGCTGGTTCTGTTACAACTTTGAATGCGACCTACGTTGAAGATCTACATTTCAGGACTCAAGCGGAAGATGAAAACGATGATCTGATTGACTTAGAGACATCTGGAACCGTTGAGCTGCAAGATCTTACAGACTTTGTTGCTGGTTCTAGTGCTGCGATTCAATCCTTGACGGTTCAGACCATCGCTAACGAAAACGGCATACAGACCCAAGCGATCCAGTTGACCGAATTAGAATCTACTGTAAACAATCCGACTACTGGCGTTGCGGCTAATGCCACTGGTGTTTCAAACCTATCAACCCGAGTTACTTCCGCAGAAGGTTCTATTACAAGTCAGGCAGCAGATATAGTTTCCTTGCAAGCAGATCTAACAGTGGCTGAAGGATCTATTACTGCAAACAGTAGTGGGTTGAGTGCGCTTGATGTTCGGGTCACTTCGGCGGAAGGATCCATTACAAGTCAGGCTTCAGATATTGTCACGCTACAATCAGGGTTGACTACGGCAAATACAAATATCTCAACCAACGCTTCGGCTACATCTGCGCTTGATACTAGGGTCACTTCAGCGGAAGGCTCTATAACTTCACAGGCTTCGGACATAACTACGTTGCAAGCGGATTTAACTTCTGCCGAGTCAGATATATCTGCGAACTCAACGGCGGTATCTGGGCTTGATACCCGCGTGACTTCAGCAGAAGGATCTATAACAACGATTTCATCTGATGTCACAACGCTTCAGTCAGATCTAACAACTGCTAATTCTGGTATAAGCGGCAACTCAACCGCTATTACTAATTTAGATACGCGCGTCACTTCTGCTGAAGGTTCCATTACTTCGCAAAGTCAATCAATCACTTCGCTGCAATCCAGTCTTAGCACTACAGATTCAAACGTATCAACAAACGCTACCGCCATTTCAGGACAGGCTACAGCTATTTCTGGGCTGCAAACGTCAGTCACAAGCATAAACGGATCCATCACAGCAATATCAAGTGATGTCAGCACGTTATCGACCACAGTTGGCAATAACACAACTTCCATTAGCACTAACGCAACGTCAATAGATGGGGTTGAAGCCAATTACACAGTTAAGATTGACAATAATAACAGGGTTAGTGGATTCGGGCTTTTATCAACAACGGCAGAATCTACACCTACTTCTGAATTCATAATCATAGCGGATAAATTTAGAGTTGTTGATCCAGCATCAACCGCATCTGCGCCATTACAGCCGTTTACCGTTACTTCTCAAAAGATAAGAATGGGAACAAATGTTGAAATTGACGGCGATCTTGTTACTTTGGGAACTATTTCTGCCGACAGGATCAGTATTGATAATGTAACTTTAGACACAGACGGCGCTGGCAATTTAATTATTGCGACTGATGGCGTTGATACGGGTCAAATAAAAGCAGGCGCAGTTACACCGACAGAAATGACTGTAACGAGCTTGGCGGCGATCACAGCAAATCTTGGAACTGTAACGGCTGGATCCTTAGATGCTGGGATTATTACTGGCGATGTTAATGAATCAAACGTAATTCAAAACGCTACATCTTTGGCGTTTAGTGGCCCAAGTGGCGAAGTAACTATTTTGGAAGGCAGTGTTGCCGCTTCAACTGGCGATGGTCACAAAATATTTTCAGTTTGCTCTGGTTACATTGATTCAACAAGTTCAAAAGTCTATTGGATTAGAATGTATTTACGAGATACGCCAGCATCAAGTTATGTATTAACGTCTACCACAAAAGTAAAAGCCACAACAGATATTGCGACACCTTTCACAATTGCAGGAGGCACGACAGCCGTTAAGACTGGTGAGGTCGGTGTAAAAATTACAATTCGGCGGTATGGGTCAAACGGAATAACCCCAGATGGGTCAACGGCACTTGATTATGTCCGAGAAAGAACCTGTTTTATTGAAGGTATCAGATAATGTTTGCGAAATGGGAAAACGGGGAATTAATAGCTGGGCCGCAATCTAAGCCGACAAGTGGTGATTGGCTAGAAGTCATTGACGAAGTGCTTGAGTATGATTTCAGGGCGTTCCACAAAAAACTAAGGTTAGTTGACGATCACCTAGAATATTATCTTGAACCGTTTGACTATGACTTTGAAACAGAGAATCGGCAGACGAGGAATGAGCTTTTATCTGAAACCGACTGGACTCAAGTTGAGGATTCCCAACTTAGTGCCAGCAAGAAACAAGATTACAAAGATTATCGACAGTCCTTGCGAGACATAACAAGCCATGAAAACTGGCCTAATTTAACCGATGAAGATTGGCCGATTTTGCCGTAAAATGCCCGAATAAAGGAGATTAACCGTGTCTAAAATTTCAGAGTTAAGTGATGGTGGAAGCTTACTGGCATCAGATTATCTGTTGGTGGTGAGGTCAGGCGGGAATGTTAAGGTCAGAATGGATCAGATCAACGTCGATCAAGTAGACCTTGGCGACAATGAATTCATCCGTCTGGGTAACAGCCAAGATTTGACAATGGTTCACACTTCCACCCAGTCAATCATCAATCAGGCTGGTATCGGTGATCTGCTGCTTCAGAAGGCTGGCACGACTAAAGCCTCTATCACTGCGAATGGTTTGGAATTCCCAGACAACAGCAAAGCCATCTTCGGCGCTGGCAGCGACCTACAGATAGGGCATGATGGCTCTGTTTCATTTATTACCGACTCAGGAACGGGTGACTTATACATTCAAGGAAGTTCTGCAATTAGGCTAACTAATCCAGCAGGCAATGAAACTTTCGCAGTGTTTAACGATAACGGCGCTGCCTCATTGTATTACGACAATGGTGTCTCTTTATCCACCGCCGCCACAGGCATTGATGTCACGGGTTCGGTCACGGCGGATGGGTTGACTGTAGATGGACAAGGTACAATTACCAAGGCAGTTGCTGACCAATTAACTCTTGCTTACAACGCCTCAAACAGCACTAGTTATGGTTATTTTAGTATAGTCAATAATAATATAGGTAATGAATTTTCCATACACACTGGTGGTAGCAAATCTTTAAATCTAGACGCCAACGGCGACATCAGCTTCTACAATACGGGGGGCACAAGTCAAAGTCTTTTCTGGGATGCTTCGGCGGAGTCTTTGGGTATTGGTACTACGAGTTTAACTACTTCTGATGGTTCAAACGTTGAGTTAAGTGCGGCAACAAGTTCAAGAGTGATTCTTGCTTCTACAGGTACTGGTGGCCGTAAATGGGCAATGGCTACAGGCACAACGGGTAGTTTAGACTTTTACGACTATGATGCTTCTGCCTATCGCATGCGCATCGATGCCAGCGGGAACGTTTCAATCGGAACCTCAAACAGTCTTGGCGTTTTAACAATTAAAGCACCCGCTTCTGACGACCAAGACATAATAACAATTACAGAAGATGGTATAAACCAAGCGTTTAGTATAAATGGAAACTTTGCAGGATCAGGTTCGACAGGCAATGCTATAACTTTGGATTCTTATTGGGTTGATGACATTATTTCTTTTAGCGGTGATGGCAGCGTGGGGATTGGTACGAGTACACCAAGCGACACCTATAACTACGGTAAAGCATTAGATTTACAAAGCTCAACTGGGGCTGCTATTTATTTAAGAGATTCTGATAACACCAACAATTTTGGTTTTATAAGCTATGACGGTGGTGAAAATAGATGTGTTATTGGTGGAGGTGGTACTGCTTATTTAAGACTTATTTCGGCGGGTGCAGAGTGTGGAAGGTTTGATACGTCAGGCAACTTGCTGGTGGGTAAGACTGCTACCAGTTTCAGCTTGGCTGGTATTGGGTTGATGGCTAATGATCAGATCCTAGCCACAGCAGCGTCCGACAATCCTCTTGCACTAAACCGACTGACCACTGACGGCGATATCGCGAGGTTCTATAAGGACAGCGTCCAAGTAGGTAGTATTGGTACTATAAACAGCGCCTTGTACATAGGCACACTTTCTGAAAACTCTGGCATTACTTTTCAAGGAACAGCGTTACAACCAACAAATGGTGCACAAAACCGAGTTGATAATACAAATGATATTGGTTCTGGAACATATCGTTGGGATGACATCTACGCCACTAACGGAACAATCCAGACCTCTGACCGCAACGAGAAGCAAGACATTGAAGAGCTTTCTGACGCAGAGCAACGTGTCGCTGTAGCCGCTAAAGGCTTACTGCGCAAGTTCCGCTGGAAATCTTCAGTAGCTGAAAAAGGTGACGAAGCTCGTACACACTTTGGAATCATTGCACAAGACCTACAGGCTGCTTTTGAAGCCGAAGGTTTAGATGCTGGACGCTACGCGATGTTTATTAACTCGGCATGGACTGATGAAGAAACTGGTGAAGAACGTAGCCGCATGGGTGTGCGTTATCACGAACTTTTAGCCTTCATCATCGCAGCAATTTAACAGGAGAAACAACATGGCAACAGTATGGCAAATCAGCCAAATGGAAAGAACGCTTGCAGACGGTGGCGTAGTCGTATGTCACTGGCGAGCTACGGCAACTGACGGTGATTTCTCAGCGACCAACTACGGCACTGCTGGCTTTACACCAGATCCATCCAGCTCCGATTGGGTGGATTACAACAGCATTTCTGAGGAGTTGGCGCTGTCATGGTGCTTTGACTCAGGTGTTGACAAGGACGCTATTGAAGCATCACTGGCGGCTAACATTGACCTTCAGAAGAACCCAACTCAGGCATCAGGAGTACCGTGGTAAACTAAAAAAAGGAGAAATACAATGGCTGAGAAAAAAACAACGCCAATTTCAGTAGACGGTGTAGAATACACTCTGGAAGATATGAGTCCAGAACAACAAACAATGGTTAATCACATTAGCGATTTAGATCGTAAAGTGAGGTCAACTCAATTCAATTTAGATCAACTCAACGTAGGCCGACAAGCCTTTGTTGAAATGTTGAGCAAGTCGCTTAAAGAACCAGTCTTTGAGCCAGTAGATGAATAGGTGAATCATGCAAGAAGAAGCCAAGACAGTTATTGACGGTCTAGCCGTTTCGGGAACCGTTGCAACAATGGCTGGTTGGCTTCCGCCGCTTGCATCTGCTTTAACTATCGTCTGGTTATCCATCCGCATCTGGGAGTCTCCTACGGTTCAGAAAATGTTTAACCGAGATGTCTGATGGAAGTCTGGGAAGTTATCGTTTCTGGATGGCCTATCGCTGCTGGGATCTTCATCCTAGTTTTAACCATCGGTAAGATCCTAAACCGTTTGGAGGTTTTGGAACAAAAGATGGTTGAGGCGTGGAAAGCTATAAACGAACTAATAAGGAAATAACTATGGGTATTTTTGCATATTTAGATATGGTTCCAGTGATCATTGCTTGCGCTTCTACGCTGGCCGCTATGACTCCTACTCCTAAAGATGACGAGATGGTTTCCAAGTTAGGAAAGGTCTGGTCAAAGATGTACAAGGTCATTGACATCCTAGCTCTGAACATTTTCAAGGCTAAAGATAAATAAAGCGCATTAAAGTGTTCCAATGGCGCAGAAATACGCGCCAGAAAAAGAAGAATTAGGTTTAAACAATGTTTAAATACTTCAAGCTAGAGGAATTTGCTTGTCAGGAGACTGGTGAGAATGAGATCTCGGAAGAATTTGTTCACGCGCTGGACGCACTACGCCATGAAGCTGGCTTTCCTTTTGTCATTACGTCTGGGTATCGGTCTCCTCGTCACAGTCTTGAAGCTAAAAAGCCTAATGGCGGAGGACAGCACACGACAGGCAGGGCTGCTGATATTGCTGTTAGCGATGGGGATCAGCGTTATCGTCTGGTTGCCGCAGCTATTAAACTGGGGTTCAGTGGAATCGGCGTGGCAAAAGGATTTGTCCATGTAGATACTAGGACTACTGCCAGGGTTATTTGGGTGTATTAAAAAAGGCCCCCGAAGGGGCCATGTGCGGAGGAAGCACGAGAATCCGTACAGCATACCATCTTTCTATAGTAAATTAATCATTCCGTTTGTTGACTTATTCATCATAACCGTTAAAATCTTACCTCCAATCATGATTTGTATGGAGGAAGACGATGGAACAATCCGAAAACATAGCAGAAATCTCTGCTGCACTCAGTAAAGCCCAAGGCGAAATTCGCAACCCTGGCAAGAACACCAAGAACGCATTCTTCAAGAACGAATACGCCGATCTAACGGCTGTTTTGAACTGTATCCGACCAGTGGCTTCTGCTAACGGTTTGACGTTCATTCAGGGCGTAGAGGCGTATGGGGACAGGGTAGCCGTTACGTCACAGATCACGCATTCAAGCGGTCAATGGATCCGTCAAGTTGCTAGTGTGGCTTTATCGACTAGCAGTAAAAACCCGATCCAAGATCTTGGGTCTATCTCAACCTATCTCAAAAGATACCAAAGTCAGTCTATGTGGGCCATTTGTGCCGATGAAGATACTGACGCTCAAGATCTAACTATTGGGATTGAGAACATCAGTGATCAAAAGGCCGCTCACATTGATGCAATGATCGATTCTACTAAATCAAGCAAGGCTAAGTTTCTTGAGATTTACAATGTGTCTGATCTGAAACAATTGAGCGAGGATCAATACGCCCGAGCCGTCAAGCAGCTTCAAGCTAAGAAGCAGAAGCAAATCAAATGAAGATCCACAACGTAGAGCAAGGCACTCAAGCGTGGTTTGATCTCCGATTAGGTATGCCGTCAGCAAGTAAGTTCAAGGACATTGTGACACCTAAAGGCAAGGCTTCTGCGAGCGGTGAGAAGTACATGCACGAGCTATTAGCGGAACGGTTAAGCGGTAAACGGATCGAAACCTTTAAGTCTCAGTGGATGCAACGTGGTAACGACTTAGAACCAGAGGCTGCGAACGTCTTTGAGTTCCAGACAGATTTAACCTGCCGAGAAATTGGGTTTGTAACCAACGATGATGAAACAGTTGGTTGCAGCCCTGATCGGTTGGTGGACGGGGTTGGGTTGGAGATTAAATGCCCAAGTCATCCTGTTCACGTTAAGTATCTAGTCGATTACGCCAACAACGGAACCATGCCTAGCGAGTATTACGCTCAGGTTCAAGGAACGATGTGGCTAATGGACTTTGATCGCTATTATTTTATGAGTTACCACCCAGAACTTCCGAATTTAATAATGGAAGTAAAACGGGACGATGAGTTTATTGCTGGGCTTTCAGCGGCAATTGAAAAACTTCTGGAAGATTTAACCTTAAACTTTGGAAAAATAGGAAGTATGTATGGAGTATGACAATCGAGGAAAAGTAAGCCTTTGGAAAAGTGACAAAGGCGGAAGTGGGCCAATCCTTAGCGGGAAGGTCGTTGCTCATCGAAACATTAAGGAAGGCGAAACAATCGACATTGCTTTGTGGAAACGTGAAGGTGCAGCGGGTAATCAGCCTGTGATGACTGGCAAGATCCAAGATGTTTACAGTGCGCCAACTTCAGCGAGTCTTGAAGATGACTTGCCGTTTTGATTTTGGCAAAAGCCTGAGATTAGCACAGGTCAAGTTGGGGGTCAGTTCTTCGGAGCTGGCTTCCGACATGGGGATCACTAAGCAGCAAGTGTCTCAATGGCGGTACAGAGAAGACGCAAAGTTGAGTTTGGTGGTGAAGGTTTGCAAGCATCTTAAAATGGATGTGTATGACTTCTTGAGGTTAGCCAGTGAATAGCTTGAAGCGGTTGTGGTTTGAGGTAAGAATGATCATCGAGGATCTTTGGGACATGCTCAAAGATAAGTTCAATGCGAGGTGAATTCTGGTTGATCAATCATCGGCGGGACATTCCTGACGTTATCAAGAACTTTCATGATAGGCTGAATGAGATGGATTTCAGCCGTCCCATAGCTTGGAAGTTTGAAACGTATTCCACAGTTAGGAGTCTTTCACAAAATGCTCTGTTTCATATGTGGTGCGGTCAGATGTCGGAGTATTTCTCAAGCAAGATCAGCGTGACACCTGAGATGGTAAAGAAGCTGATGAAGAACGAGTTCTTGGGGACTGAAGATATCCATGTTGGCAGTACGGTTATTGAGAACCAACTTCGATCAACGTCTAGTCTTTCTAAAGGCGAAATGCATGATTTCATGGAAAAGGTTTTCCATTGGGGACTTGATAAAGGGGTACAATTAGCCAACCCAGCAGACAGCGAGTTTATGCGTGGCAGAGACGCTCAGGGCTAAGACGTTAAAGGCATTTCAGTTACTCCGACGATTGGAGGAAGCAGACGACAACGGCTATTGTGAATGCGTGACGTGCGGGGTCGTTAAACACTACACAGAGGTTCACGGGGGTCACTGGTTGCCGAAAGGCAAAAGCAGTTTTTTCTCACTAGATAAAAGAAACGTCTGGCCGCAATGTGTCGGGTGTAACCTATTTGGAATGAAACACGGGGTCGCAGCTCAGAATTATACGATGTTCATGATTGACAAATTCGGAAAATCTCAGGTTGATCAGATGCTTGCAGACTCCAATAAACCCATTAAACTCTATGCACGAGATTACCGTGACATGATTGCTGAGTTTAATGCCCAAATTAAAGACCAAAGATCACGATTGCTTTGAATGTGGAGTCACCGCAGATCACGCGCACCACGTCGTTCCGCGAGTCTTGGGAGGAACAAAGACAGTCAATCTATGCGCTCCGTGTCATTCTAAAGTCCATAGCGCGAATTTAACGACTTCGGCTTTAGTCAAGGAAGGTCTTAGGAAACGTAGAGCTAAAGGTCTGTGTGGCGGTGGTAAACCTCGGTTTGGGTACTGGTACGATCAAGACGGTAAAGTCCATGATAATGACTATGAACAGAAGGTCATTAAAGGCGTTTTGAAGATGCGAGGATCTAAGATGAGTATGTACAAAATTGCAAAGCATTACGCCGACGAAGGCGTTTTGAACCGAAACGGAAACCCGATAGACAGAAACCAAATACGGAGAATAGTGGAATATGCGAAAAGATCCGACCCCTGAACAATGGGATGCCGTTAACAAGCCTTTGCATTACAACACCAACGGCGTTGAGTGCATAGACTACATCCAGCAGCAGCTAGGAGATCAGTTCGGGGCGTACTGTCTGGGTAATACAATTAAGTACCTACACAGGCATCAGTACAAGAACAACCCTAGAGAGGATCTGCTGAAGGCTCAGTGGTATCTAAATAAGTTGCTTGAGGAAACTAAATAGAGAGGAGACATGAATAAAATCTTAGATTACGAAGAAGAACATATCCAAATGATGGTTAACGCATTCGTTAAGCAAAAAGAATCTTGGGAGGAAGTATGCTCCAAACTACTAAAAGAACTGGCTGTAAAGTCAGATGCCACTGTTGAGCAATTAGAAAAGATTAGATCTTGTTATCCTGACGAAGTTTCTAATATAGATTTCGTCTTTGAAGAGCACCATCTAAGCTTACCTGAAATGACATTCTCTTCTGCTTTTATCGTTATCGTTCAAATGATGACAAAAAGGAATAAGATAAGGTCTCAGTTTAAAATTGACCTTCTTGAGCAGATAGATGTTTTCCTTGACGGTAAAAGTGAGTATGACAAGCCATTGTCTTTTCATCAGGTTAACGCCTTGCAGCAATGGAAACCTTTAACGATAAGAGATCTATTGTAATCATCTTTGGGTGGTGTTAAATTAAGTGTGTCGGCGGGGCTACCAACCCCTTTAATGTCCGATTGCTGTTTGGCGTTAACCGTGTAACAACCGACACGGGTTATATCCTACCATACTAGCAATCCTCATTGAATACCCTGCTGATGGACAGTGGCGCTAAACTGTGCGTCCTTTCTAAATAGCAGTAATTCGTGAGCGCGTTGTAGGTCTGCCAGCTTGACCAGATTCACGTCCCAAACGCAAAGGCCCAAGTGGGTTGATCAGGTAGCGACTGATCAGGAAACCGAAAGGAAATGAGTACCGCATCTTAGGATGTTATCTCGCCAGACCTAAAGGATCTCACGTATCCCACGGTT
>ERZ651776.2543-NODE-2543-length-19590-cov-4.239635_pt1 | contig 19590 bp, 9 predicted proteins | sample MGYA00514761_ERZ651776 | MGnify/ENA metagenome assembly ERZ651776 | reverse complement strand
GCGAGGAAACCGTACAAGAAGGGCAAACCGATGAGTGGGTACGCCAGACTGCAACCGATCTGGCGTACCAAATCATCGGTTTGCCCTTCTTGTACGGTTTCCTCGCCGGGGATAAGAATCCGAATAAGGCGGTTGAGGCCGAGAGAGTGAACAAAGAGAAGTGCCTAGTTGTGACCATGGGCGGTGCCGCTGGAATTGCTGCGGCGTTCAGGTCTCCTATTGGTGGAGTGCTCTACATGATGGAAGATATGGCCAGCTATTGGACCCATGAGACTACCGTTCGGGCTTTTGGAGCCACGATGGCGGCAACTTTAACCTTTAGTTTGCTGCTTAACGCGTCTCACGGAATCAACTACGAAGCTTTGGTTGTCTTTGATCCTAATCCGATGAAAGCAGACTGGGAGATTGGCGACCTTCCATTTTTTTTCCTGCTTGCGTGCGCTTGCGGGGTCGTTTCTTCTCTTTACAGCGAGGGACTGTATTGGTTTCAGAAGAATAGAGCTGGCAGGAAGCTCAGCAAGAAAAAGAAGATCATCGAGGTTTTGGTCTTCAGCACGTTGATTTGCACTGTGCCTCTCTTCATCAGCAGTCTCTTTGGATGCAACCCTGACCCTGCTTTTGAGGGCATGAACTCTACGCAGATTGCGGCTAAGATTGGAGCGGACGCGGCCGGTGGACACCGACTCCTGGCGGCGTCGGCCGATGATGATCACACGACGAACAGACTCGTTAAGTACGACTGCGACCCGGGAGAGTACAACATGATGGCTTCACTCTGGTTGACTGGAGAGGAAGGAGCAATCAAAACTCTCTACAGCAGGGGAAATGATTACGACCTTTTCAGTCTACCCGTGTTGTTTACGTTTCTGCCCATTTACCTTGTCTTGGCTATGATGTGCGGTGGGCTCTCTGTTCCTTTCGGGACCTTTGTACCCAATCTGTTCATGGGGGCTGCCATGGGGCGTGCATTTGGCATCATGTTCCACCAATGTTTCCCCGGCCTCAGCCTCTCCAGCCCGGGTACATACGCACTTATTGGCGCGGCAAGCATGTTAGGCGGGTATACTCGTATGACTTTGACGATAACCGTGATGATTGCCGAGGCTTCCGGAGATATCTCGTCCACGATCCCCGTCATGTTTGGAGTTCAGGTGGCCAGATTCGTCGCTAGCATTTTCGCAGAATGCTATGACGAGAAGATGATGGAACTGAGGAATATTGCATTCCTGCACGACGCGCCATCTCGCGAACGAAAAAGGGATACTGCCTCCTCTATCATGTACAAGGTCGAAAATTTGAAGATGACAGAGACGCTCAGCTCTCTGAAAAAGCTGACAGCCCCTGACGGTGGCTTCGACCACTTTACTGCCTTCCCCGTTGTTAACGACGCCGGTGCTATCGAAGGGATCGTGCAGTTCTCGGTTTTGAAGAAGTTACTTGAGTACTACATGGAAGACAGACAGTTCGGTGATCACGACAGTACGCTCATACCGCTGGAAGAGCTTCTTCAAAAGTCGCCGTACATAGTGCTCGATGACTTCCCACTTGAGAACCTTTTCCCAATCTTCTACAAGCTCCGGGTGCGACACGTCGTAGTGATGAACAACCAGGGTAAACCGATCGGCGTGATCCATCGGACTCATTTGATCGAGGTAGTTGTCGGCTCTGAGCAACACACCAGCCACACCAAAATCGTCAGTAAGCTCAACCTCGGCAAGACGGCTGAAAAGGTCAAGCAACAAAGTGTCCGCCTCTCTCCCAAAGCCAACGAAAGTGGAAATGGGTACGATGGCATGGGTAGGAGCAGCGACCAGCGTAACCACGCTAGTATTTACGGAAAGGGCGAGATCTATGACGAAGATGTCGAATCGAAAGACAATGTCAGGAAGCTTGTCAACTTCCTCACGTTCGGTCGCTATGGCAGAGAGACTTTTAAGGAGAGAGAGAGGCGATCTGAACGAGCGAAAAGTTTCGAAGCGTCCGTCTCACGTAAGAACAGCGAAAAAGGCTTAGAACTGGCTACCATCAAGGGGGGAGCCATTCTCTAATGGAGAGCGCGAGGGACCAGTTTACACTGTTAACACAAGAATAACGAAAATGTAACGAAAATGTAACATTGACACACTAAAATTTTATGACGACGCGACGCGACGCGACGCGACGCGACGCGATGCGAAGCGATGCGAAGCGATGCGATGCGACTTGACTTGTGACAAGTGAAGACAAAGCAGTTACAGGGAAATGCTTCCTCAAAATCAGGCACAATCACTTAGCAATTTAAAATCTTGTCAATCTGCGCATCACTCAAACCCACCCCGTCAAACCCAAAGGGTCCCACAATTTCCCTGAACGCATTCAAAAACTCGTCCGAGCTGCCGAACTGCTTCCCCCTCCCAAAGTTTTTAATGCGGATCACATTGCTCGTCACCTTGAGACCGATATCAGGGTTCGCATGCCAGAAACTGTGCGTGTTCCAGAGAGACATCATAATGATCTGCCGCTTGGACATTCTGGCGAGTGTGTAGGCGCCGCTACGGTGAAAGAAATCGATTGGGGGTGTGAGAAGGGGTAGATTTTGCAAGCCCACAGCAGGAGAACCAGCAACAGGTGTACGCTCAAATAAACCTACAACCAGCGCTCCCTTTTCGCACCTGTACAGCGTCTTACTCAAGCCCTCCTCCGGCCTCGGGTTCAACTGTCCCTCAGGCAAGATGCCGATATCAAATCCCTCGTCAAAAGCCTTTTTTACGCCCTTGAGCAGCTGTTTGAAAGAAGCTCGGTCATATTCATTCTGCTCTCCAGCCCCATTATCCGACATTGCAACAGGGAAGAACCCACACATCTTGAATAACATTCGAGTTATTGGGTTCTGGTTTTCGCGGAGTGGAGACGATTTATTCCGAGGTGAGTACGTTGAGCTGAGGTGTTTATTCATCCACTCCACAACGCTTCAATTTTTACCTCACCTTCTCTAAATCTTTCCAGTAAATAATCTTGATTGGTCTAGCGTTTCTACCTCTGATTTTTCCGCTCGTCGCGAGCATCACAAATATATCTAGCATTCCAACGTGATTGCAGACCCATACAGCCGGTTCCGTCGTGAAAGCTTTGTTGGGAGGGGGTATCGCCTCGATACGGGCAAAGCGGAAGATTTTTAATAGCAGGTTGCAGGTGAACTGTCCGCTACGGAGAGCGAAGTACTGGAGTAGGATCGCAAAGTGTTGGCAAAGTCAGAAAAATATTTTAAGATTAGGCACTTGAAGAAAAGATATTTAGGAATCCACCAAACAACATTCGCTCTGCCACACTGACCTCTTTCCTCCTCACTCCGATGAGTCGCAACGTCCTGAGAATTTTTGTGGGGAGAAGCGCTAATGGAAGAGTCAGGCACATTGAAGCGATGAAGAGCCTACACAACGTGGTGCGATAGATCGATGAGAGGCGAGAGATTTGAGGGACAGTCATCATCGGGACATTGGTTGAGGTTGTTGAAGAGAAAAGGCATGTGGGTGTTGGGTTGCTGGTTGGGGTCCGTTCTGGGAAATTGTCCCCAACCCGAGGTAGATGAGAGTGCCGAATCGCTGTCATACTGACTGGGGATCGGAAGGAAAAGGCGCCACATGCTGTCAGCAGGGCCAATAATGCGAAGATTTTCAAGGAGATCATGAGTTGTTTATTGCCTCACAAGGGCCTTGTCACAAAACCGTTTTCGCAAATGAAAAGTTTGAAAGTTTTTTTGCCTACTCAATGTTTATGGATAAAAAATTTACCTAAATGAATAAGAACTAGAGAGCACGTCAACGGCGACGCCGTTGATGACAAAAAAAAGAAAAAAGTAAAAAAATGTCAAAATATCGTCCATAAGAACAATGCTCATTTTTTTTTCATTTCTGCTAGAAGCCCGCTGTGCTATCTTCCTCTTTCTTGATGCTAAAGATCGGGATCAGCGGCAGCGTTGTCGCTAAAGTTGGCCTCTTGCATCTATGTTGTCTGGTTCTGGTGCAACTTTGTTTGGATTGGCACGGTCCGAGATTTTCCTGACCTTCTCGACGACTTTTGCTGTACCCTCAATGACTTTCTCCTTCACCTTATCCTGGATCTTCTCCCTATTTTCCTCCACTTTGTTCGCGATAAGAATCTGGGGCAAGCCAGAGACTGCTGCAGCACTTCCGCGGCGCTTCAGCATGTTCTTTGTCCTCCTGACCTCACTCTTCTGCGCCTCGATTTCATCGTGAACCCTGGGTGAAATAGCAATGTGCCCTTCTAGAGGTGTGACCTGCCGCTGAATGGATCCCTCTTCGCTATTCGTTCTCGTCCGCCCACGAAGAGGTCCCCCATTGGGATTCTTCTGATCGTTGATGGACCCGGGTAGCAACAACGGCGGTACAGTGTCGAGTTCAACTCCGTCACCTGGATGAGCCTCGCCATTCTTCTTCTCATTATTATTATTATTGCCGTCGACAATCGCCATCTTCTGCCGAAGCTCGGCGTTCCGGTTCTCGATTACCTTCTTTGTCCTTATTATGAATATGACGACATAAACCCTGGCGCGGAACCTTTGGATCGGCTTTATGAGGGTCATCTCCCGCTGACTTAGCAGATAAACTCCGCTGAGAGTGACCCCAAGGCCCACATAAAACATAAAAACATTTGTTGGTTCCATGTTGTCAAATTCGCGGAAGTATACCGCGCCACCGATGACGCTCACAGTGATGAAAAAACATTGAAAAACTGGTACTATATACACAGCATCAAAAGACTCCAGGCCACGGGCGAGCCAGTGGATCTGGGAAAAGATGAAGAATATCATAGCGAATACAATCAGCCAAGAAAGAGGCTTGTCAAACTGCATTTCTCCCCCAATTCTGGCACTCTCTTTGAACATCTCGGCGACGCACTTTGCGCAAAGCACGCTCTGCGCCCCGAGCATCCCGCTCAAGGCACTGCAGCTGAACGGGTGGATCTTCTTCCACGGTTCGTAATTTTTGTGGTTTCTGCCGTGTTTCTTCTCAATATCGACGCATTTAAGGTACCATCTGTAGATATTTAGGATGATAATTAGCAGAGCAATGCCATAAATTATGAAACCTCGCTGAATGTACATTCGGAGGAGTCGCGAGAGAGTGTAGGAGGTGTTGTCTTTCGAGGAGAAGATGGCAAGAATAATAATGCCAATGATAATGTTGAGGGTTCCGATACGGTCTTTTCTAGTGAGGTGTTCTTTGAGGAAATAGTGGGCAAAGACTGCGTTGCACACCAGAGTGAAACCGCCCACAGGAGTCATCAAGGACTGGGGCGCAAAGCCGAGTGCAACAAAATCACCAAGTGACCCAACAACTACCATCAGCAGTCCCATCAGCCACATCGGTTGTGTAATATAAGATCGCTTTTCAGACGCTTTCGCTGAAGCTCGTTCATTCATCATGGAAAGCTTTTGGAAATTCACACCTAAATTGCTCGCAATCGATGCAATTATTGACAAAAAGACACCGAACAGCCACCAAAGGTTTGAATCCGGTTCCACGATGCTAAAGAAGCCATGCGGAAAAGGTGAGTAGGAGTAGACGCGCTCGCTGTTGGAGGAGGGGATTTTGGCAGAAATCTGGACAAAATAGTACGGCCCGTACCCACAGGCAAGAATTGTCGGTAATGTGTAGTAGTAAGTTTGGGTGATTGTAGAGGATGATGCTTCGAGAGGTTGAGAAATTGATATTTCTTCTATCTCGTCCACTTCGTGTACGGCACTATCCTTGATGCACAAGAGGCGTAGCTTTACATTCTTGATAGAGTCATCGACGGAAAAAGAAACCTGAATTTTTTTCCCCTTTTTGTGGGAGGATGCGTTGAATGGACGGGTCACGTTGACTTCTTTATGAGTGATGGGTTGAAGGGGAAGTACCGAAGCTTCATAACTCACGCCCTTGTAAGAGTTTTGTGGGAGGGTTACAGATTCAGATTGGGAGTTGACACATATTGATTTCAACCAGAGGAGAGTTAGAATTCGTATTTTCATTTTTACGAACCCGAAGCGATTATACTATTATGTGGCGTTGATGGCAGTTTTAATTTATATTTGTGACATCTTAAAGAGAGATACGGCATTGAAAAAAATCAAAATCCCAAAACGGCCACCCTCATGAGTGTGCATGACAGCCTGGGACAAAGTAAATTCCCACAAAATATAATACCCTCCCCTTCGGGTTTTTGCTAAAAATCGGTTCACCTTCGGTACGATCTCACACTGTGTCCGGGGCAATCTAATCTATCCAAAAGTAAACCTCCTTCCCTCTTCCCGCATTTTTAAAAAAATTGATACCCTCCTAATCCCAAGCTCTTCCCTTGGGCATTTTTTTCAAGCACTTCTCTACCCCTGGTCTACCCGGAGTCGAGTGGCTTCCGTCGATGCCATCAATTCGCGTGGATAGTTGCCATGATTTGGGCCAGTTCTGGAATGACAAAACAAAGCCTTTCGTGGAGATCTACCTGGGACAGATGCTACTGGGTCGATCAAATGCATTATCTAACAGTGTCGACGACAATCTTCAAGAATATATCTGGGGGGAAGAAGATCAATCAACTGAATATGAGTTCGATCTTCTCACCGAACGAGAAGTTGAAGATAAGATGCAAGAAGAAGAAAAGAAAAAAGGTGAGGAGTCTCCCTCCCCATCAATGGCCTCGACCTCATCTGGTTCGTCGTCTTCTAAAACAACGTCTTCGAGCAACTCGTCTTCGTCGACATCGTCATCTTCTGCGAATTCTTCTTCTTCCGGCTCCTCCGGGTCGACCCTCTCGACTATTTCTGAGGACAAAAACAAACTCTCAAGCATCAGAATCCTCTGCTTCCACCGTCAGTCCCGCTCCAAGACTTACTTCTTAGGATTTGTAGAGATCCCCCTCTCTTCCTTCAAGAAAATTGCTGCCGGTGAATCTCTTACTCAGCGCCACAATCTCTTGCCGCTCAAACCGCATCCACACAAATTTGTGATGGGATCTCTTCAAATCACCATTGAGGGTGAATCGATCTTGACAAATCTGAAATCTCTCTGGTCAAATATTGACGACAGCAGCAACCCAGTGGGCGTACTTGCCCGTTCTCGATCTATGCGTGAGCGAAATGAGGGGCTCTCCGAAAAAGTTGATTACGTTCTGGACCAATACTGGAATAAGCTGGAGGAAAACGCGAAGACTAAGGTTGACAGGCAGCTTGTTGACATGGGCCTGGTAGAGGAAGACCACGAGTCTGAGAAGCTCACGTACATTCAACGAGTGATGAAAGGCTCCCCGTTTGCGCGTTTCCTCGCGGAAAGGGCGGGAGTCGACTTTTCCTTCTACAGCGCTGCTTATCATGATGACCTTGAGGCACCTGCCCCCTCCTCCCCAACAACAAAGCGCCGCAAGAGGGAAATTTCGAAACAGCACGATTTACATCATTTGAACCAGGGTACGCGCGAGCGTGCGGAGGCTACAGTGAAGGCTATTCGGAGAGGGAACAAGATGAGGGCTTGGAAGCGCTATGACCCCGATGATGACAAAAAATGCGTCGAATATCCGTGGAAAACCACAAATGTTGCTCACCTGAGCGACTTTGGGGTGGCTGTCCAGCTTCACTTTAGCCTGATGAAATACCTTTCGATAATTTGCTTCGTCTCGTCCATAATTACCGTCTTCATGACAATCATTACGTGGACGGCTTATAGCACCGAGCTAAAAGTCGAAGGCCAGATGTCTTTTCTCGCAGGCCTATCAGTTTTGAGCTTCACCGATAGCGATGAAATACCGGTCGTCTACCACTGGTTGTTATGTAGCCAAGTGTGCGTGACGATACTAGGTTTAATGTGGGTTCGCCTTCAACTGTACAAGAAGAAGCTGCAGACGCAGGAGGATCGTCTCACCACGGCTGATTTTAGTGTACAGATCAGCAACCTACCCACGACGTTTCTTACGGGGGAGCCAACGCATGAAAGTCGCACCAAATCCGGTCACGCGGGCGGCGGCGGAAAGCATCATAAAGGTGGGGGGAAGAAGAAGAAACACAAGAAGAAAAGCGGTTCGAAATCGAGGGAGGAAGCCGTTGAGAAACCCCCGCTCATTTCCTCCCAGGACATCTACGAACATTTCAGCATATTCGGCGAGGTGGTCCACGTTGCGTTGTCCTTCGATGTGGAAAAATTCTGGCGTATTCTTCAGCTTCGTAATACCTTGAGCAAAAAGGTTGAGGAGATGCACCAGCTCAAGCAAGTCAGAATTATGGGGGCAGGGAAAACCAGTGCCAAGGCCAAGCAAGTAAAAAGCATCGAAAATCGTCTCGACAGTATTTACAAGCAGCTTAGCGAATGCAACAAGCGCATCCATGCGATTGATATGGGGGATAGTCTCCATAAAAAAGACCGTCCGGGGTGTTTGAGCTTTAACAGATCTGGCCACATGTTTAAGACCACTGGATTTGCCTTTGTGACATTCAGGCATAAGAAAGAGGCTGAACTCTGTCTGAAGGAATTGAACAAGCCCCAGCGGTTCCGGCGATTTAATTTCACCAATGCGGGTCACAATATGTACAAGGCGATGAAAGCAAGCCACCAAGAGTCGTCCGGGTGGGCCAATTTCATGAAGGTCAAACGACCACCGCTGCCCAGAGACGTCAAGTGGGAGTCGCTTGCATTTAAATTTCGCGACATACGCAAGCGTGCCCTTTCGCTTTGGCTCCTGCTACTTCTGATGCTATTTGCTGGCTTTCTGGCCACAGTATTTGTCGCCAATTTGAAGAACACCCTCAACACGCAGTGCTTTGGGGGGGGAGAAGTCGAGCATAGCTTCAGCACGAAGTGGGTCCTGGACTCTGTTTTTTATGGTGAGGTGCCGGCGTGGATGTGTAGCAGCGTGATGCCTTACGTTTTCACTACCCTCGGCGCACTGATAATAGCCCTAGTGAACGTGCTTCTTTCTACTCTCGTCATTAAAATAACGGAGAAGTTCGAGCAATCACACGAGAAGAGTAAGGTGCTGGGGAAGCTAGTCTTCCGGGTGGCGATGGTGCAGTACCTGAACACGTGCGTGAGTCTGCTTTTCACGTACATTGACTACTCCCGTTGGAGCGACCAGGGTAATCTTCTGGATTCCTCCGTCATCTTCATGCTTTCGAACGTCTTTGTTTCCGTCTTCCAGATCTTCTCGGCTGCTTTCAGAACGTCGGTAATAAACAAGCGGCGACAAAAGAAGGCCCTGACGACAGCCCAGCTCGACTCTGCTTGTCTCCCGCCCCCTTGGCAGATCGAGAGGAGGTACGCCTACGTCATCTGCACATTCTTAGCCGCTCAGTTCTTCTTCGCTCTCGCCCCGGTTGTCGTCGTCTTTGTGACTTTTGCCTTTGCCATCACCGAGAAGGTGGACAAATTCATGCTGCTCCGAGTTGTCAACAGCAAAGTCTTGATGTTTTACGACCAAGCTGGTGCAAGCAGCGCCCTCAGATTCATTGGAACGATGACAGTGCTTACCTCCACGGCTGGTTATTTCATCACGAGCGCGATAAGGAGTAAGATGCAAGGGAAGGGTCTGGAAGAAACTCTTCAGGAACAGGCTGTAAAACCATACAACATCATCGTTTGGTTGGTCGTCTTGCTCTACGTCACTCTTCCTTACTACCGCAAATGGCTCGTGAATAAGCTTGGAACGCTGCGTAAAAAAGAAAAATCTTCCGATTCGGCTTTGACTGGAAGCGTCCGAAATGTTCGTCGTCTTCAGGCAGAAATAGGAAGCGAGCACGTCGAGGACTTCTTCCATGACCCCCGTATGGTTGACCAGACACACTATCAGGCCCCAACACCGACGTGTATGATGAAGTACCAACGCCTGTCGACACAAGTGCTTCACAACCACGGCGTGGACGCCATGGTTGTGATTGACAAGAACGGGGACGGGCACCTAGACGCCGAGGAGTTCAGGGAGGCGCTCGAGGCGCTCGGGGTACACCTCAAGAGCCACCAGGCCGAGGCCCTCGTGCAGCTTTACGACACCGAGGGGAAAGGATTCGTCAGCACGGATGAGTTTCTCGCCGCGGCGGGCGGTTACGCCGATGACGACGGGAGGATTGACTTTTATGCCTTTGCGAAGGGGGTGGTCAGGGAGTTGGTTGAAGAGTTTGGGGATAAGATTGGGGAACTCGACATCGACAGTGATGTGAGTCTTGAGGGGGCGGAGAGTACGGGTGAACGGTCAGAAACGGACAGTAACAGCAGCTTCAGCCAAAATCTGGAGATGATTGAGTTTGGCGGTGGATCTGTCCTTGATAACAGCAATCTCGAGAACAGTATAATAATGACTCCCGAGAACATCCCCACCACCGACGTGCCAGAGCTGGAAAATATTATCTCACGTCGCTGGAAGATCGACCACCACGAAAAGCGCGGTTTACCGCTAACGTACGATGATTATATTGAGGCCGGTTTGCAACGCAGTGGAAGGAAATTGCTCTCAAATATGTCCCCGAAGGAGAGAGCGAAAAGGGCGTACCACAAGCAAATTCGTAGCGGAAATGGCAAAGATATGAGTCCAATCCCGTCACTAATGGGGGTTGACGAGGGGAAAATACTAGACATGACGATTCATACTCCTGTGCCTCGCAAGTTTCTGTTGCCACCCGGCGAGACGCCTGATGTTGACGACGAAACTATTATGAGTGTACTCACTTCCCCCTCCCCAACCAAACGCCATGTTGGAGACGGCACCAGTGGAACGAGCGATAAGAGCAAAGGAGAAGAATTTCTCTCCAATAATTACACTTACGACAAGAGCTCGCCCGGTTCCTCCAACTCTACAGATTCTGCCGCTAAAGATCTCTTCGACCTCAGCTCTCCAACCGCCTTGGCTGGCAATTTTTACACCTCCCCGCCGTCCCTGAAAGACCCGCAATCGAACCCAGACGCGCTCTCCGCTTCGATCCTCCACCGATCCGCCACGAAGGGAATAACAGGAATCGCCGCCTTCGACTACAGAAGCTCTTGCGAGAAGCTACTCGAGGTTCAGGATCCCAGCGGTAGGTGGGTTATGAATGCCGTGCTCTGCGTGAGGCTCAAGAGAATGATGAGCGGGGTCGTTGGGAGTAAGCCGGGGGGCATCACGAGGGATATTTGGGGTACCTTGCTGGCTATTGAATGTCTCAACATTGATTATGAAGGGATTGGGGTTGCAGTGTGGGGATTAGGGGTGAAGAGAGCGGAGAAGTGGCTGGAGAAGCAAGAGATAGACGCAAAAATCGTTGAGGGATTGAGACGGAGAGCAAGAGAATTCATCGTGAAGACGAGCGAGGTCGAAGAGGTGGTGAAGGAAAGGAGAGAGAGAGAGGAGATGGAAGAGGAGGAAGAAATAGCAATAGCCAGGTCGTCAGCCGAAGCCCAATCGCCTTCTCGAGGTCGCTCGGCATCTATGGCCAACTTTTACTCCCACCCTTCGACTTACTACAACAGTGACGACGAGGACGTCGAAAAGAGGGTTCGGGATAGCGAGGACGTCAGGATCCGCAACAGAGTGGAGATCGAGGAGAGGAGGAGGAAGGAGCTCAGGAAAATCTGGAAGGAGAAGAGCTTGGGGATACTAGGAGAAATGACCGGGAAGGAGAGGTTCAAGGAGCCGATGAGAGAAGTGGTGGAGTTGTGGGGGTCTGTTGAGATGGAAGAGATGGTGGAGGGAGAGGCTATTATTGCAGCGGAGGTTAAGAAAGAAGAAAAAGGCGTTCGAAGGAGCGTTCAGTTCGATCCCGTTGCAAGGGCCAACGACGGTCAAGTCGAAACTGTACCACTGCCGCCCTCCATGGTCGCCTACAAGCGTCATCCCTCAAGTCACTTCACTAAGAGCTCCAACAATGCCTCGAACACAACTCCAGACAACTCGAAACTGCAGGCCCTTGGCCTCTCTTCGTCCCCCTCCGCCGCGGCGTACGATTTCGTCGACTTAAAGATTCTCTGCGCACGACATTTCGTGAGCAGGCAGCCCCCTGCCCCCCCCGGAGAGAATGGGGGGGTGGTTTTGGGCGTAGACTTACGGTGCGTGGTCGAATTTGCCAGGGAAGTGTCGAGGCCTGTGGGAGTGTGCACCGGGGGGGTGGAACCAGGCTGGAAAGCGGGGGTCGTAAGAATTCACGTCAGCGAGGATTATGGACTTGCTCGCGTTAAGCTGTTCCAGGGAGGGGCGAATTTGGGAGGGGTGAATCTCGATTTAGGTGGGGTGGGCGGTGCACTGGGAATCAAACCTGAATTGACCGGGGAATTCAAGATGTTTGTCTTTGACTTGAGCTCGGACGGCAACGGCAACGGCAACGGCAACGGCAACGGCAACGGCAACGGCAACGGCAACGGCAACGGGTCTGACGGATACGAAGGGCAGATTGCCATCATGGCCAGGAGAATTTGCACGACGCCTTCCGAGATCAAGAGGGAGGAATCGAATCTTCGTGCGAGCAAGGCTGCAATTGAGTTTTCCAGAATTTCAAAACGGTCGAAGTTGGCCGAGGCCGCTGAGCAGGAGGAGGAGAAGGAGAATACCGACGAAAATACCGACGAGATTATTCCTGACGGGGGAAACGACAAAGAGAATGAAAAAATCAAAGAAAACGTCCCCTCCGCCGGCAGCCGAAGCGGAAATGACACCATAAAGTCGCTCCAATCGCTCCTTCCAACAAAGCAGTTCAAGCTCAAGGGAGAAGTGCTTAAGTCGCACAGGAGAAAGTTCAAGTTCACGCCACCGGGGAAGGGGACCTACGTGTGCTTGAGCTCCGCACCGGAGCTTCTCGTGCCCCTGAAATATAAAATCGAGAGCAGGATCGGGGAGGAGGAGGAAGACAACAAATACGTCCGGCTTCTCTTCCCCCCCATCGAGAATGAAATTAAGACGGAGGCCAACCTCGTTATTATGAGGGACGAGGATAAAATGGTTGTGGAGGTCGTAAAGTTTGATATTTGCTATAGGAAGGATGTTCTTGAATAATGAGACGATGGAATGAGGACGCGCTGTCTGCCCGGTTCCGATGCGAAAATACTTAACAAAATTGCAGTAACAGTAGAGAGAGGTAGTTTGAAGTTTGAAAAGGTTATTTCTGTTGTTGATTTGTTGATCTTAGACTTTTTTACTTTACTATTGCAGAGTCCCGTTGTCAATCAAATTTGCACAGGGCAGGCATCTTTGCTATCATTCACGCGACGTCCACAAGTAGTAGTACATACGGTTAGGCAAAGTCACGCACTCCAAGAATCCTGGCGAAGCGTGGCTCGCCGCATTCACCGTCAGCTTGAACTCGTTCAAACACTTCATTAAAATCAGCCGGTCTTGCAGCGCCGCTGACAATAAATTTCCCTCCAACAATAAAATTAGGTATCGAGTGGATTCCAAGTGCCTGCGTCAAGTTGAACGCATCCTCGATTTCCCTCCGTCCAGGCTCGAGCTCGTCCTCGAGGAAAGACCTTATTTCCTCCCCGCTATCGAGACTCAAAACCTCCACTGCCAATTCGACAAGGCCGTCAACGTCATTCAGAGCCTTGCCCTCGACGAAATGGTAGAGATTCAACCTATCGTAAAGCTCCTCGGAATCGGCAAGGCCGCGGGTTTTCCCAACATGCTGAACCAACCGGTGGCTCTTCATCGTATTCGATGCGAGTCTTCTGTTATTGAAGTGCGGAATCCCAGCATCCTTCCCCCTCCCCATCAAATTGTGCCGTAGTTTCTGCACTTTCCAGCCCTCCTCCCCGCCCCACTTCCTAACCAAGCGCTCGCGGTTCGATTCGATGAATTTCTTGCTCTCGTCGTAATCCGGTTCCAGGAAGAAAGGAACTCGAATTATCCGGAAATCCAGACTTGGACTCCTGGTGTTCGTTGAGGTCCATAGGGCAATCGCTTCGGTAAGATTGGCTTTTCCTACAAAGCCGTTTGGTCACATAGTGTCTGACACGAGCTCGATAGGTACAACGAGTTTGTTTGCGGACGACAAAAATCGTTGGAAACGACCGAAAAACACCATTGTAATCCCCTCAAAATGTCTACCGTCGTAAAGAAGGTGATTTAGATTGGAGTTTACTTAACTAAGTATCTTAACAGGTTCTAACGCTCTATTTCTAACCAAAAAACACAACGAAAATAAATCCAGAAAACCCCACTTGGATTGCTCGGTTTGAACACCAAGAATTCCTCCAAGGATTTCTTTCTATATTGTGCTGCTTGGAGTGCGTGGCTCACTCTCCGAATTTCGCTGCTTTCGGCGCTCTTTTGAGATCCTTATCATTCCACTTTCACCTTCTCGATAGGGCTACCAAATGAAGCAGTCTATTCTATTGATCCTCCCCCTTCTTTTACGATGTGCCGTTTCATTCTTGGTCGCCACGCCGCCTCGCATGACACACATAAAAGGCCGACGATGGACAAGATCAACTTTTAGGGAAAGGTATCTTTCTGCCCCAGCCCAACCCGGACCTCTCTTTATCCTCAGGGGTGGTGAAATCCACTCCCATTCGCCCCCAACCGATTCTTTTTCGACGACCCCCGACGCAGTCTGTCCTGATTTCAGATTCGAGAGCAGAAGCAGCAGCAGCACCAGCAGCAGCACCAGCAGCACCAGCAGCAGCAGCAGCAGCCTCAAAGAAAATCGGAAATACCTCCTCTCCATCCCCCCCCTCTTGCTAGTTTTGTTTCCCCCAGCATCTCTTGCCTCCTCTCCAATTCTACCATCTCTGTCCGCCCCTCTCTCTAGCATGTGCTCAGACTTTGCACTGACGACAGTAATTGCTCTTCTGTCGATAATTTGGGTGAAGTTAATAACCTACTTGGCAAACAATGGGCCGCCCGCTACCCTATCTCCGGCCGTCTCCCGCAAAGTAATCCACACGACGTCTGCTCCCCTCTTCCTCCTCCTACTCCCGCTGTACTCTCCCCATCCATCGGCCCGAATATTCGCCACCATTGTCCCCCTTTTGAACGTCCTTCGCCTGATCAGTGCGGGGAGGAGCACCCCCGCGGACATGGACAATAAAAGCGATTCTTCTCGTCGCAATTTTGTCAACGCGATCTCTCGTTCCGGCGATCCTACGGAAGCCCTGGCTGGCCCGCTTATATATGCGATTGTTCTCACGGCACTGTTGTCGACAATATGGACGACATCGCTGGTGGGCGTCGTGGCGATTTCTCAGATGGCAGTAGGCGACGGCTTCGCCGATATTGTCGGGAGGAAGTTCGGCTCTAATTTTAAATGGCCTTTTTCGAAAGATAAGTCCGTCCCTGGGACACTTGCGTTCATTTCGGGGTCCACGTTGTTTACATTCTTTCTGACAAAATACCTGCACCTAACTGGTACAATAGCCAACCCTTTCGACGGGAGCGATGTGTCCCTCTTCTTTCGCCTATTTCTCGTGAGCATCGGATGCGCGTCGATTGAGTTAATCGACAGCGAATTCGTTGACGATAATTATAGCGTTCCGTTGACTGGAGTAGCACTTGGATTCCTACTGCTCTTTCCTTCATAACGAATGCGAATGCGAGTGCGAGTGCGAGTGCGAGTGCGAGTGCGAGTGCGAGTGCGAGCGACCCCGAAAGACACTTTCAGGAGGCACAGGCCAAAGAAAAATAAATAAAAGAGAAAAAGGTAGAGTTTCCATTAAAACGTGTACGTAGCACTCTTCTTCCTGACAAATAATTTGGTCGGTGTCTTTGGTCCTCCTCCTTTTCCGCCGCCCCGCATTGTCATAGGGTTACTGACTCTACGCGGTCTCGTCATTACGTCCTCGGCGACCCCATTGCTACCGCCGTTATCGTCTTCTTCGTCGGTGGCGGTGGCGTTGGCGTTGGCATTGGCGTTGGCGTTGGCGTTGGCGTTCTTGTCCCTTCCCTTGCTCGGGCTCCTCGGCCTGCCGACAAAGTGCTGAATGACGCCAGATCCCGTGCCGCCGTCAAATCCGGCGACCTTCAGTGCCTTGAGCGCTGTGACGAGTTCGTCAACCTTGGCCTGGAGAACGTCACGCTCCCGCGTGATTGCGCTCCTCTGCATGATTATGCTCGCATTCTGTTTCAGCAGAGAACGGAGGACTTCCTCCTTTGTTTCTAGCACGAGGGCGTGCGCATCTAAATTGCTGTGGTATTGGTGTTCCAGCAAACTTAGCTCTTCGGAGAGATGTCCAATTTTTTCAGCATCGGTGCCCTTCAACTCCTTCTTTCGCTCCTCTCCTCCTCCTTCTTCTTCTCCCTTCATTCCCTCACTGGCGTCCGAAAGACGCTTAGTTGGACTCCAAAAATTGCCTCTACTACTCCTTCTCTTTGCAACGCTCTCTTCTGCTCGCTCTTCTTTCTCGTTCATAGCCTCGATTTGTCTCCTCGCCGCGGTCAACTCTCGCCTGAGATCGCCCTCAATCTTGCTGCTTTCGCTCTTGGTCGTATTCAGCTCGCCCTTGAGTTTTTTGTTCTCTACTTCGAGACGGTGTGCCTCCGCTTCTGCCTCCTCGACCTCCGCCTCTAGCTGCTGTACTTCGTTGTCCAGCAGCGTTTGGAGCTCGTCGCCCATCGATTTGAGTGAGTCGAGCATTTTAGGATTTATCTGGGGCTGTTTGGGGGACGCCCCCACCGGTACTTTATTTTCATTCGCTGTCGGGCTTTGCTGCGAGGGAGAAGAAGATGAAGGTGAAGGAGAAGGAGATGATGCCTTCGATTCTGCTATTGTTGCCTTGGCCGTAGCCAGCTCCTCTTTGTATTTGTGTGTTTCCTTTTGTGCCTCAAGCAATTCTCTCTTGAGCCCATTCTCACTTCGCTTTGCCTCTTTTTTTAACTCGAGCAATTTTTCGCTCGTCACGAAGAGCTCATCTGTAGCTTGCTTGGTCAGAAGCTGCGACTCGAGTAGCTCTCCCTTGGCTTTTTCGAGCTCTTTACGCGTGGTCTCAAAGGTTGATGAAATTGGTTCCGCTTCCTTGGAGGGGGTATCTGGTGTTACCGTCAAGTCCGGGTCCACGGTAAAACTGTGTGACACGTTCATTCCACCGTTGTGGTCAATTAAGTCTTCGATGAAGAGGGGATTAGTCTGGCACTCGACCGTTGCAGTCGAGGTTGGTGGCGTTGCCATTAGTAACAAGGCCTCCTTGAGACTTTGATTTTCGGCTACAGTATTTCCGTGCGCCAGTTTCTCCATCGCCAGTAATTCCGATATCGGCTCCAGATCCGCCAGCCGCTCCTTCAACTCGTAAATTATCTGCTCGTTTTCGTCGATCTCTAGTGTTGTGATAGTATCCCGCTCCTCCTCCTCGATCCTCCTCGCCCTTTCCTCCTCTTCCCAGGCAATGCGCTCCTCGTGAAAGCGCAGTTTTTCTATTTCAGCGTTTTTCAGCTCCGTCTTGAGCTGCTTTATAATGATAATGTTCGCTTGATCAGCTGATTTTGATTTCGACTTACCGCCGTTCTCGTCGTTACCAATTGGCGGCGGCGGCGGCGGCTGCGGCGGCTGTTTTGGCGGAGCAACGATTCCCTTCATCAGCTTCATCTCGTCCAACTCCTTTTCCTTTCCCCCGACCACGCCCATCAATCGCTCGATTTCCTTGTTAGCATCTTCCAGCATGGCCTTAAGCTCAACTGTGCTCAGTTCCTCGTTTCGAACTATTTTGTTTCGGATACGACTAGCCCTCTCCCCGAATCGCAGAGTCGACACACTTTCGCTCGCGTGCTCGCTCTCTGGGGAGCAGCAGATAATCAGTGCTGTCCGGCTGTTGCCTCCCAGGCTCTCCTGCAAGACGCGCGTAAGTTTACTGTTTCTGTACGGCACGTGGCTGCTCCCATCCGTCAGTGCGTTGATGACCATTCCCAAAGTAGTGAGACTTTGGTTAATTTTCTTTGCCTCCTCGAGCCTCATCTGCGTCACCTTGGTCTTCTTGATCCTCTCGCTTCCTGCAAGATCACCCAAAACCAACCGAGCACGGACGACGTGCTCGGTTTGCAGGTGTTTTTGCGAAACAGTGATCATTAGAAGAGAATGCGACCGACTACTTTCTGCATTCATCAAGGTTGGAGCCGTGGCTCGATTCGCTTTGCCCTGTTGCATAGCTGTGAATATGCCGTCTTCATCAGTGACATATAATTCTGTTACATTGTTCAACGCAAGCTCTCCAGTGGGAAGCTCCTTTATCTTCAGGTTGTTGTTATCCGGCTCCAACAAATCCCGGATCTTCTCGCAATATATTTCCACGAAGCTCAGCTTGAGCGTGAATTCTATTTCTGGATCGGCGTCTTCGATGCAACCAAAAAGAGTGTCCACTGCTCGAGGACAGATTCCAAAATCTTCCTCCGAAGTCATCTTGCCCTCCATAGTATGCGTCTTCCCGCTGCTCGTCTGACCATAAGCCATCAGTGTTCCGTTGAACCCGCTCATCACCCCGGTGACGATATGCTCCACAGATTCATAGATGTTCTCTTGAGTGGAGCTTTCTCCAAATACCTTGTCAAAATAGTAACTTCTACCTTCATCAAATTCGTCCTTGCCATTTGTTCTGATACAATTATTCTCTTTATCAACGAGAAAGGTGTCTCGCCGGCTTGCGGGGTTGGTGAGGCTCGCGTAGTAGGCGGCATTCGGAGACTCGTCATGTCGAGGACGGAACCTGCACAGAACCTGAACGGAAGACACGGTATCGACATCCATATGTGTTTCATCTTCCTCTGCGGTGTCTATGGGTTGTAGGGCTGCAGGAGCAGAAGTCCGTCGATTAGGGTCCATCATATGTCCATACTTTCTTTATTTTGAAAAGTCTTGTGGAGAAAAAAATATAAAAAAAACACAAAAGTATTGGATGCAGCTTGTTCTGTTCCGTTGAGAGTTTTTTTTCCTCTCGCAGGCGCCTTTTTGAGAATAATCTTGCGCAATGGTGCAAGTCCGTTCTCTCCTCTTTACCCTGATCTTCCTGTCAACATGTTTTAGCAAATCTACAGACACTCCGACGACAACCACCTCAACAGACTCCTCAAGGGAATCAGCGACGACAAAGACCAACTCCAACATCAATCAGATATATATGGACGCGGCTCCTGCCGATACAGAACTTTACTTGTCCCAAATCCGCCAGCTGACCCTGGAGACGTACAAGCTGTCTTACGAGAGAAATTCAGACCGTGTAAGAGTGGGCGCAATTGGTCCTAACGTACCACTGATCATCCCGGAGGCTGTCGAAATCGTTCCCAAGCGGACGTTGCCCCCGGCGAAGAAAGGGGAGAAACCCATCGTGATCGAGAATGTCCCCGTTGTCCACGAGCAAACCCTGTTCATGTATGGAGTTGGGGCAACGCAAGAGCTTGCCAACATGTTGGACAATCTGACAGCTCAGGTGAATGAGCAGCTGGACATTGCAACTTCGCTTGAGGGGGAAATCAGCAAACTGGAAATGCTCACGAGTGAGAGCAGCGACGGGGGAGCTGAGATTCGCATGAGGAACAGTGCTGCCGAGGCCAAAATTATCAGAAGCGAGATGGACCTGGAAATGCAGAGGGCCGAGGACGAATTGAGCTACGCGGAAGAAAATAAGAAGGCGGAGATCAAGGCGTTGGAAAGGAGCGAACAGCTGACGTTGAAGCGGGTGGCCAAGGAGG
>ERZ651776.2541-NODE-2541-length-19593-cov-4.537508_pt1 | contig 19593 bp, 1 predicted proteins | sample MGYA00514761_ERZ651776 | MGnify/ENA metagenome assembly ERZ651776 | reverse complement strand
TTCAACTATCGTCGCCTCCGCGCCTCGGGAACCTTTCATAACTCCCCTCCGAACACTCAGGACGCTGAGATCGGTGCTAGAACAGCCGGCATCGTTGGCGATTTGAGTCAATAATTTCTGCAGACTGAGTTGTTCTGGGGGGCCAGTGAGCTTAAATGTTGTTAGCCGTCTAGCTGGGGGCTGTGGTCGGTCTTCTGGTTCCTGAACGGTCACTTTTCTTGCCTGCATAGGTGCCAAAGCTCCTCCGTCCAAAGTCCCGACCGCAGCTGGAGCGCTCGCAACGCTGTTAGGAGTTGGTGCCGTTGCCGACGCCACAGTGGACCCAATTGGTGCCGCCGTTGCATCCCCCATCCCAACGACAGTGGGAGATATCCTCAGACTGCTGGCAACTCCATCCCGGATAAGTTGACCACCGGTAGCGACGCTTTCTAAACCTTTCTTTTCTTCGCTAGTCCTCTGCTCGCTCATCCACTTCTTCTGCTCTTCTCGATTCCTTACTCCCAACAAGGCGCGTAAGGTGGAGTCGCCCTCGACAACGCTGTTGTTGTCCCAGCTGAAGAAACCATCTCCGCCTTCATCCCGATCATGCCGACTGCCATCGAATTCTCCCGCTTGCTTCTTTGCCCACCCAACCCAGGCCTTGCTAAGCTCCTTCTTCTCTGTCAAAGTCATCTCCCTGTTGCCCCAGAACTCGATTTCCTTCTCCAAAATATCGCTTCCGATCCCTCCCTGAAATTGCATTTCCCTTACCAACTCACTGCTCTGCAAGCTCAGGAAAGCTCTCATGACCTTGATGACCTCGGCCCTTGCCTCTTTGGCCTTTAAACCCTCCCCCCCTGCCCCAAACCTCCACAGGGTCTCCCTCTCCTGAGATATAGTGTCATACTTTCTGGCTTGGCGGATGAGCTCCGCAACAACTCCTTTGCTCACCACCGTTGCATCCGGTCCTGCCCCCCTCTTTGTGGCGATTAGCATGCCAATAGCCTCGTTTCTGCTTAACCTTTTGCCATTGAAAGGCGCAAAGCCAAGATCAATAACAACATTGGTAACGTCACTGACCCTCTCGTCCCGCAGCATGACACCGACCAGCAGCTCGCAAACTCCACTCAACAAGATCTGCTCGCAACACTTTGGAGAGTTGCTCATTAGCAAGCTCTCCCACATGCGCTGCCTAGCCCCGCAACCCTCTGCGTACGTAGTGGCTAGGTGGATGTGCTCACTCCCGCTATTGATGGAATTTTTTACCAGCAGGGCGCTCGCGTGCATAGCCTCCCCAAAGATGAGAGCCGCACCGCTTCCAAGGAGCTTATCGCGAAGTCTTTCCCCTTCCTTCCCGCGCACGCTCACCATAGCGCTGGCAACAGCATGCAAAATGCGATTCTTGAGGCCAATAAGAGGGTCGCTGCGAAACGGCTCGAAGGCACCGCTGCTGCCTCGGCTTCCGATTTTCGACACGAAAGCGTTCAGCCCCGAGGATCCTATGGCCCCCGTGCGTTCTTCCTGGCCCTCTTCCAGTCCAGCATCTTCCAGATTCATTCCGAGATCCATGAGCAGACGGCGAGTAAGTTCCTTACCCCTATCAGCACTCGTCTTCCCATCCTCGTCCTCGCTGTCCCCGTCCTCGCCACCATTGAAGACATAGTCGGCTCCGCTCGCTGCTCCCCTCTCGTTGATAGCGGCTAAATCATCTTTGTCTATCTTCAGTCCGCCTCTGACACAAACCTCGGCGTCGGGGGCAACGTCAATCAGCCAGGTTCCGCAGGCACCAGCACCGCCGCAGACGAAAAACTCAAATAAATCGATGCATTCCTTGAGAAGGGCCATGCATACGCCATTGTTGGTGTCGCCGCTACCGCCGCTACCGCCGACCCGCAACTGGTAGTTGTTGACCGTTCGCCTCCAGTACACCTCAAACCAACCCCAAACTTGACCTATTAATTTGATCAAGCTCTCGGGGGGCCTCCCCTTGGAGGCATCACCCAAAACCACGTGGTCGTCCATTTGAGCTGCAGTGCTGATGAGACTACGAATCATTCCTACCAGCTGGCTGACTTCGGCCATAGTATGGCCCTTGGCCAAATCCTCCCCTCTCTGGGAGAGCATTGGCAAGGTGAGAGGGGGGGGCAGGACTACACCAACGCTAGTTAAGGTGCTGTTAATGCTTGGGTGGGCTCTGAGCAACTTTCCAATAGAAGGTGCGCTTGACCCGGCCAGGTTCTCAAAAACGCTCAAGGCGCCCTCCTTTGTTCCCACCCTCCTGTTGTCCCCTAAGGCTAATCCCAGATAACTTATCAATCCAGATGGCGCCCATCCCGAGCAAGCTCTGTCTCCTCCCTTTGCCATCTGGTCTAAGCACTGTGATGCGAGTGCTCTGCAAGCAATATCATCCTTGTTTCCACCGCCACTGATGAGGCACTTCCCGAAAGCCTCGCACCAGCCCGCGGTTATAAATTGTAGAGCAAGCTCGGCGTGGGGATTGGAACTATCATCGCTGCCGCTAGTACCGGCGTCTCCACCTAGCAAGGGGAGTCCGGTAGTCAACGCTGCAGCACCACAAGTTAATACGTCCCTCCTTACCTCGTTATCGAAATCATTTACGTAAGGCAGTAGTTTGCTCGCTATACGGAAGTCCAGAAGAAGCTGGGCGCGTTGCATCGACGTGAGAGCGTCCGGCCGGGCAGAAAGTCCCTCGACCTGTGCAGCGCCTCCGGTTTCTTTTAATCCCCAAAGTCTGATCATGGTCAATATGAACGACACGCAGCTCCTTCGGGCCCGGGCTCCAGTGCGGCCAGCGCCTCTAGAAGCGCTCTGCAAGTTACTAAGAGTCCTGCCTAGCCCGAGAAGCTCGCCAAAATACCCGCTTGTTCTCACGAAGTAGGTAGTAGGGTCGCGCATTTGTTTATTGCTTCCATTACTGCCATCTCCTCGGGCATTCCCTCCTCCTCCTCCCCCACTCTTGTTACCGGTATTGTTCTGGCTGGTCTCTATTCTTCCCTTGCTCGCCAGTATGTAATCACTGACGGCAGGGTAGAGATGGTTACCTCTGCCACTCTCAGTTACAGCCAATACCAACACGGGCTCGATAGCCGCCATAACAGTCGGACTCCAGTGATTAGTGCACTCACCACTTCTCCCGTGAGGTTTAAAACCTGCCCTTGATTGGCTACTATACTCCTCGCCACTATAATTGACCTCGTCCACCACTGACTTGTTACTCCCGCCAACTCCACTGTAATCTACCTTCATGCCAGATCCCTGGCCATAGACCCGAGCTAGGCTACCCTCCTCACCCAGATATAGCTGTGTCAAAGCCTCAAGAACGGTGTCAACAAAAGGGGAAACAGGCCCTTCTTTCGTGGTGTTCGGGTAGCTCTCGACAATGGGGCGAGTTTCAAGGAGAACGGCCTCAAAGAACCTGGCAACCCTGACCATGAGCCTCTGTCCCAAGCTCGCCGTTGCGCTTCCGCCTACACTAGCACTGCCGGCAACATCAAACCCAGTGACTGTACTTTGGTCACTAGAAATGAAACGCAGCGTACAAGCGACAACACTCGAAAGCAGCGCGCCAGATTCGCCAAGCATTAGCTCAGCAGCTTGGACACGCTCGGCGGCACTCCAGTTGCCACTGCTCGTCACTCTACCACTAGAATCAATTGCTTCCGCAGTTGCACCCCCGGCCTCGCCAGCCTTGCTGCCGCCGCTGCCGTGCAAAAAGCTGCTAGCGCTGTTCATGACATCACAGAAAAGACCGACATCAAAGCTAGGCCCGTAAGCACCAAGATCGCCGCCAGCCAGGTCGCTATTTGCAACGTCTGTAGCGCCAACACTGCACGCCGTGTCTATCTTTTGTTGTTTCAGGGCAATCATAGCAGATTGCTCCAAGAGCTTCTTCATGGGGTGGAGTACTTCCTGGTTTACCATAACCTCGACGGGTGCGGCTCCCATGCAGTAGCTCTTACAATCGTTAATTGCGCTCTCTTCTTCGCTTTCTGTCAGGTTAAAGAACGGATGAGACAGCAACGTCCTCGCACTGGGCCTGTTAGTCCCGTTATTGCTCAAACAAATTGCCAAGACATCAAGAATTAAGCTGCTCGGGTCCTCTTTGCCACCGAATTTTCCTCCGTGAGGATACCCACTAAAAACGCCCGCAAAGGCTTCGAAAGCCACCAGCGGCTCTTCTTGCCCGCTTGCACCCTTCACCATCACGGTAGCACAGTTTGCCAGCCGGCTTGCCTCACTAACACTCAAGGGGTAACTCAGACCATTACCATGGATTCCGTCAGTACCGTTGGTGAGCACTTCAGTAAACAAAGATGGGGGCAGTCCCCCGCGTTTGCTTGCGTCAAGCACTCGTAATACGCTCAGAGCGTGCGGAAGAGAGCGAGCGCAGTTACCCCTTTTGGCGTTCGCTTTCGTATCATGGTTATCTTTCTTGCTCTCTGAAATGCTTCTTTCTATGTGCCTAGCGTGGCGAGACATCTTCTCAATAAGCTCGCCCCATGTACAACAGCTGCTCCCATCGTCCCCATTGCTTCCCCTGCCGCTCATTTCCAGTCTGACCCATTTCTGCCTCACAGCTTCCAGGAACTGGTCACTTTGGCGGGAGCTGCGAGAGCTGCTTGAGTCTAGCAAAGCGGATCGGGGGAGGAGAGCTCTGTAACTGAAGCCGTTGGCGATAGATACTAGGAGCGCGGATGAAGACAAAAGACTGCTGCGTGATCTGCCGCCGACAATTGGCCGGCGGCTGTTGCTGACACTACTACCATCTTCATCGTCGTCAACGTTATGGTTGCCTACCTCCTCCTCAACACCAGTGACAGCTTGAAGCACACTTGAGCAGAGCTGCAACCCTGGCTTGGTGAAATAACTTGTGCCGTCGTGATCGTGATCTTCCCCATCGTCTAGGATAGCACCGCCATGTTTGCTTTCTCCGATGCTATTGAGCCAATCGTAGTGAAAGCGGTCTATTATGGCCTCCGCATCTACGTCTCTGCTGCCATCGCCGGCGCCACCACCTGAGGTGTTAAACTTGGTCAAAAAATCACTCAAGGAGCTGCCATATGCCGGGATGGATCGACCCGTGACCAGTTCAAAGAGCATGGCACCAAAACACCACGTGTCCCAACTCGCCGTGGCCACATTTTTCTCTCTCTTGACCTTTCCCTCTCCCGCATTTCCCGCATTACCACTGGCAGTGCTCCTATCATCTACAAAGCTAACACTTATATTCCTCCCTTCGCCGGTGAGTCTTATGGCCTCAGGGGGGGTTAGGCTACTACTGACTCCAAATAAAGAGCTGTCAAGATCAGGGGCATCACTACCCAACCTGCCGAGATCATTCATCAACCCAATGTGGAAGACTTTTCCGATTGTAATGCTGCTGCTGCTGCCAACATTTTCGCCAAAATTATCGTCTCGATTAGAATCAGTTTTGCCAAAGGGAGGAGGCAAAAAGACGCTAGCCAAGTTCAAATCACGCAAAAGAATTCTGTTGTCGTGAAGATTGCTCAGAGTTTTTAGCACTTCCCTTCCGATGTATCTCGCCAAACGCAATCCGCTGATCGTGTTCCCAATTCCTCCCTTTGCCTCGACGATACTTTTGAGACTCGTATACTCTTCGAGTGATTGGCTAACAACGTGTACTTCCCTTCCCCTACCACTGAGCTTTCCTCCACCCCTGTTGTTGCTGTCCCTGCCCTGGACATCAACATCCACGTTACCATAGCAGTGAGCAATGTCACTGCTTTTCAAGGCACTGCCAGGTGCACCAAAGAGGTTTAAGATCCGCAGAAGGTGGGCCGAGAAAGGTTGACCGTCGCAGCGCTGGATTTCCTCGAGACGATCAGGGCTTATTTCGAATACTGTCACGGGTGTTCCTTTCTGTTCGACTGCGGCTCCGTCTTCGCCCCAACCCCATCCCTCATAGGCAGACACACCACGAGAGGATTGTTCCCTAATGTGGCTATACGCATGCATCCGCGCCTTCGTAATGCCATGATCCTCCTCCTTCTCCCCAATTTCATTCTTACTACCATTATTTTTTTCCCTCTTGATGCCTCCCACCTCGGCGATTTCCAAAGAAAGCATGGGACCTTCTAGCAAAAGATTGCTCGCACGGCGCCTGATGCAGTGGCCTATGCCTCCGATAAGCTCTGTTGCCTCCGAGATCTCCTCCTTTACTCTTTCAGCAGCCAGGAGAGCGGCGTACTGCTGCATGTAGCTCCCCCCAATATGATCGCTGGTAGCGAATGACTTGAGAAGGTGATCTAGTTCAACAAGTTGACTTCGGGCAACGGTAATAGGGTTCAGTCCACTCAAAATATTTAAGAAGTGGTCACAATCCACGATCAGGGGAAGTGTAGGTGTAGGGTTACTGTTTTGGCCAATACCTCCACCAAAATTGTTGTTGTCGTCGTCGTCGTCGTCGTCGTCGTCCACTTCGACATCAGTGAAAATCATGCGCCTCAATGTATCGGGCCTGCCATATGATAGTCCAGGAATGGCCTCCCCAACACCACGGCTGAAGCTTTCGCAGCTCGGGCGGTACGGCACTTGAGGCAGCAGCAGAGCTCCACTTACGATGCTGTGAACCTTTTCGATGCTTAGCGTGTGCCCTCCGAGGCGCTGGCAGCTCCCCTCGGCAAATAGCTTGAGCATATCCCAGCTGATGACACTGTTTCCGCCGTTAGTGCTGGCTAGACTGCCGAGACTCTCACACAACGGCCCACCCATGCCTGCGCCCCCTGAGGAGAGTAAGAGCGGGGCCAGTACGTGGTAGGCCCTGGGTGACGTCTGCATGTGGACAACAAGAGCGTCGACAATGTCCCTCAAGCGCAGTTGTTTTGAATCACTCCAAAGAAGTTTAGTGCTGTTACTGAAGGCAGCAGAGAGTTCAAAGAAGACGGCGCCAGAGTTATTTTCTTTCGGACAAGAGACGAAATTGCTGAAGGCTCTTGCCAGCGTCTTCCTCTTTTCTGCGGGCATTCCACTCTGGTCATCGGGGTTTTCAGTAGTACCCCCTCCGTTCCCGTGCCCGGCGCTGCCGGTTGCGCCCTTTGGCTTATCTATCACTGCAGACTGCAGCAATCGCATTGCCCGCTTACCAGCTCTCTCCTCTTCCCCCCTCTTTTGGGTCAGGCTTCCGACTTGGCGAGGAGAAAGCGCCCTGAAGCGATTCAGGTTCGTCTTCCAGCGATCGAGGAAGGACCTGTTGGCAGTCGTAATGAGCTGAGCGTTACCGCTAGATCGGTCGAAATCGCACGCCCGGACGCGAACAGTGGTGCGACCCACGGCAAAGCACAACACGTAGCGTCGCTTGGCGCTTTTTTTGCCAGCGCTCCTGCCACTGACGGTCACCTCGCAGCAAAGAGATTCAGCGCTGTCGTTGCCGTCACAAATTGCTTGGCTGTTGGAACTGCCTCCGATGTTGTAGTCGAAATTGACCAAACTGGCAACACCGTACATCACCTTTTCTCCGATTTCGATTATCCCTTCAATGCGATCGAAGGGAACGGTGATCTGTGAGGGCATACCCGGGTAGTACAAACTCTCGGGGGCAATTACTGCCAGCTTCTTGAAAGCGTTGACCGAAACGACGGTGGCTGGGCACATCCTCATCTTGCCAGCAAAGGATGAAGAGGCCGCGTTGTTTGCAGTAGCCTTGGTTTTGTCCCCATCGCCGTTCTCCTTGCCAGCTTGTGTCGTAGCAGGTTCCTGGATGGATTGAGGACCTTTGCTTCCCACCGACGCTACGTCGCTGTGGAGTGACATGCTCTCGTCAATATTGTCGCTGCTGAAAACGACGGCTCTCACGCCAAGTGACAACAAGGCCGCCGTCGGGCCACCCTTCATCATCGCACCAATTTCGTTCACCGCTGCCTTCAATTCCCTCAAACTACTGCTGGGCCCGCCCTCACTGCTATCACTGAGGGTAACGTAAGCTATTCTCCGGATGCTGTGACGGTTCTCGAACACTTTCCTAGCCTCCTCCCCATTATCGGTATTATCCTCTGATTGCAAGGGCACAGTCACGGTAAGGAGTGTCTGGTCCATTTGGACAAATTTTTCGTCAAACCCACGTTTGCTTGACACAGCAAAAACATTGCCACCACCAGTGCAGAACAAAAAACCGCTTTTGCAAGACTTGCCGCTGCTGTTGCTACTCATATTAGTGCCTTTGCTGCTGCCACTGATGTTGTGTCCTGCATCACTGTCCAGCTGCTTAGCTGCTGCACAGCTGATGGTATCGGCACGAACAGTGACAACGCAATTGCTGAGGTTGCTAAAGACAATCGTCGAGAAATTAACTGTGGTAAAGATGCTCTTCGTCAGGTTCTGAAGATTCTTCTCTCGGAGTTCTTCTCTGCTCAGCTGAACTGTGTCGCTCACGTCTTCGTCATCGTCACCGGCTTCACCGCCGAGGCCGTCAATTGCATCATCTTCTTCGTACTCAACGACCTTAAGAACCTCAACCATGTCGATGCTCCCCACCAAACTGTAGGGGCACCCAGTTTCTGTCCACTGCTCTGGAAGTGCCTGATATGCCTCTTCGTCCTCGCCTCCTCTCCACCTTACAACCGGGCCGCAATCTGGCCTCACAAGTCTGTGCCGGTGCGCAACTGGATCCCAGAATTTAACTACGCTATCGTTCAAGCCGCCGCTTGCAATGAGCATGCTGTTGGGCAGGTAAAACAGCTTACTGACCCCATGATTGTGAGCGTCGGTAATGACGCGACAAGAAGGTATGACACGCGTCCTCCAGCCCACGTGGGTAACAGGTAACTGTAAAGCTCCACTGACCCACCAGGCGAACGCATTAATGTCGACAAAACCCGTGTTGAACTCATCAAAAATGTCAGCAACCCTTGCTAGGTCTTCAACGGCCATGTTTTCGACGACGCTACTACTCAGTCTGTCAGAGAGCAGAAGCCGCTTCAGCACAGTGACGAAGGTTGTCTTGGGAACGTCGAAAGAGGCGTTCTTGTCAGCGAAGGAGAAAAGGCTGTTAACGTAGTCGTTCAACCGAGTGTTGCTCATCCAGACAGCCACCTTCTCTCCGATGGCGCTACCAAGCGGTACCACAGTCTCGTAGTCCTCGATGCTGACGCGAACAGGCTCGATGCGGTCGAAATCAGGGCCTTTGTAACGTCGTTTCGCAGCCTCTGCAGGGGTGCGAAGAAGCCTGTGGGGGACGTTCAGCAGAGTGGAACCATCATCGAAGGCAACCTCCACAATTACTTTGTTCGTTGCCTTGTGCAAACTATCAGCAGTTGATTGGTGCCGGGCAAGCGGGATCGATCTAGAGGTGACGGAGGCATCTAAAATAGCGGAAATTCTCCCAAAATGCCAGGACTTCTCCTCCTGGGCATCGCTCATAGTGTTCTTAATAGCAATTTTTATGCTGTTGAAACTTTCCAGGTTGCTGCTGCCAGTAAGATGGCCGCCGCCCCTATTGTTATTGTTATTACCCACCAATTCGTCTTCCAAAAATCTAGCTTCTTCGTCAATCATGTCGTGGGTCTGTCTCCCCGTAATGAGAGCATTTCGAGTGCTGACCCAGCGACGCTTAACTGCGGGAAGGAGCTCGACGCCAACGTCCCAAACGCGGATGTCGCCGTCGACACCCCCCGAAGCGATATGGCCATTGTTGATGGTGCTGATTAGTGATGTGATAGCGACCCCGTCCCTCACCAAATCGAGAGGAAGGGAGTGTCCTGGAAGTCGGGCAAGCGCTAGACCAGTCACTGTGCAGAAGGCGACCATGACGGGGGAGGAGACGATGCTCACGATGACTATGTCGCTGTAGGGCAAGTACACAAAGTGCTGGACGCTTCCAGCTGTCTCGTCGCCCGAGGAGGAAGAGACACGGTGCTTGACTGAGTTCTTGTCGCCGTACCCTCCAGGGCCGACATCAAAGAGACCGTGATCGAAGTAGGGCATGTTAGGGAGGGACAGACGGACCCTGTGTGTCCTCCTCATTGACTTAGGCTCGTGAAAGCGAATACAACGGTCCCCTGGGGTTGTGTTGATCAGCAGCGAGCGAGAAGTCTCGTCAAAGAGCATTGTATCGATTCTGGGTTTCATTAAGAGCAATTCCTCGGCGAACGTCGCAGAAAGCTGTTCTGCCTCTACATTTTGCTCATTCAGCTGCTGAGTACCACTGGGGTCAAGATTGGTTTGCTGACGCCAGAGAAAGTGCTCAGATTGAGTCTCTCTCCTCTTGGACGTTATTTGGAAAGCCGACGAGGGATCTGGAGTGGGCTCGTGCGTGATGACGCGTGTGGAAAAAGACAACGAATGCGGGCCAAGGGGGCCAGGTGCGGAGGCAGTGCTAGAGTTGGAAGCTAGGTTGGCATCGTCTTCGGCAGAATCAGACGCGGCTGATACAGTAGATGCCGTGGCGTCCCATGTCTGCAAATTGCCGTCCAAGAATAGCATGTACAGTGTGTTTGTGTTATGGTCAACTGCAATCTCGTGGACGATCTTGTCACTAGTCTTGGTCTTCAGAGGTGGAAGAACAAATGACGGTGACGCAGTGACTGCTGTGGAACCAAGGGCCAAACCCTTGGAATAAATGACCGAATGCAACAACTCCTTGGTGATCTTTTCGCTTTTCATTGCGGCAGTCAGCCGATTTGCAAGCGTGGAGCTTGGACTCGAATTCTCTGGCACCACCATGGAAAACTTCTTATAAGAGTCTGAACTCTCGAGTAGACCCGCAAACTGCCCAATGTAATCCTCCTCGGCAATGTTTGTTATACCACCTAAATTGCTGTCTATCTGCTTCTCACAAACAAAGTTGTCGTACAACTTGCCGAAAGAAATGCTGCACTCTCTCCTCCACATAAAAGAGGGGGTGTTGGTAGCGATTCTTTCCAGCTCGATGTAAGCCCGCGCGAACTGTTCAATGGTGAGCGTGTTGAGTTGCTTGTTGCTGAACTTGATCATAGCCGCTTTGATGGAGGAGGAAGAGGGAGGGGTGTCGGTCTCAGCGCAAATCTCGGCGACAGCGTTGACAGCGCTGCTGACGGATATTTTGTTGACACAGCTGTAGTCGTAGAGCAAGAATGCTTTCGTAAGAGAATCGATTTCATTTTCGCTCAGTGAACGCGCCCAAAGCTCCTTGTGCCAATTGGAGTTCGGAGAGGGCGGGGAATCAGCTGCCGTACCAAGAGAAGCAGCTGTCGGACGGAAGAAATGAACAAAGCGGCGCCACGTGATTTTAGAATCTCCCTTGCCAATGGACTTGAACAGTTCGGTGAGAGAACTCTTGCTTGCACTATTCCCGTCGCTACAGAGAAGAGGGAGGTAAGGAGAGGAGGAGTGGGTGTTGGTGATGTCACTTTCGGCAAGATAATGTTTGCCACCGGTATCAAGGGACTCAAATATATCTCGCAATTGGGAGAAACCGAAACCCTCCTGGTAGGTAGTGATAGTACTACGGCTGGCACAGCATATTTTCCCTAGACTAGGGACCGTGAAGAGGCTGCTGCAGCTGTCAGCAGATTCGCTGTCTCTGCTGCCATTTAATGAGCCCCCGCTGACAAATACAGAGTTGACAGAGACGATGTGTTTGTTCACCTTCCTTCTCTCGTATTTTTTCTGCGCTTTCCGATCCGCGATGATCCTCTCGCCCTCAATAACCGCGGGGTAAATCAACATGTCGAGAAGAATGTCTTTGCCAATGTAGTAGCGCATGAGCACCTTCTCAAAGGCTTTCTCCTGGACAGCAGTAGTAGCGGGTCCATAAGAGACGATCGTCGTGTGAGCGACATGACCATTATTGAGCGGGCTATCGAGCACGAGCGATCCGATAGCAACGACCCAGCGCTCCTCGGCAGTCTTTTTGTTGTCCCCGATTCTAATCCGGTGCCCAACTGCAAAACCTTCGGTGGTATCAATTTGGAGGACCTTGCAACCGGGGGTTGTGGCTGCCGAAAGAGTGGTCGTTGCGACGGTCTTCTGTCCTTTGCCAGCTCTTCCCCTCGAAGATTTGGAGGGTGAGGCCGCACGACCTCGATTGTTGAGGGATGACCTCGATTTTTCGCCCTTCACCTTAAAGGCCGAGGACTGCATCCCAAATTTGCTTGCTGTCTTGCCCATCAAGGATTTGTCCTGCTGCTGCATGCGGGCAATCGTCGACGCGTCGCGGCGAGGAATAGTCTTGTCTAACTTCTTGTGGAGCTGCTGGACCTGCTTGTCTAAATTCTCTGCTCTCATCTCTGCCTCTCGAATCTTCCTGTCAGAAACATGTTTAATTTCGAGTACGTTCCGGTCCATGGCGGCTTTTGCCTCGATGAGAGCCTTCTTTATGGTGTTGTTGTCCTGCGCATGGTCAGATTGAGTGGTACCACTGGCAATCCTTGCGCCCTTGGTAGGAGAATTGGGCCTGGAAGTGGCAGGCTTGGCCTTCTTCTCCGGGGAGCGCGAGCGAGACTTGCGACTGCCAGGCTTTCCGCGAGTCTTCGAAGGAGATGCACCTCTGATTATCCCGGCCTTCTCCCGCTCAGCCTTGTGACGCAAGCTTTCCTTCACCATAATCTCATGACGCGCAAACTTTTGCAGCAAGCCCAGACCTGTTTCGAGCTCGAGCTTGCGCGCGCGAAGATAGCGTAGATCACCGTCTTCCGGGTACACTAATGAACCTGATTCGGCGTCCTCACGGAAGCCGCAAGCGACAAGGAGGTCGATTCCTCCCTTGAAGGCAGCGAGGCGACGCTGGAAATTTAGGTTCGCGCAATTAATTATCCTGACTGTCGCGTCGTGGGGGGATTTAAGAATGTTGTCCATGTAGAATACTGAAGTCTCGACGACAGTTGCAGCGGAAGATGCCTCCCCGTTTTTCGGGTCGCGAAGGCGGGCGACTGCCGAGCTCACGGCAGCCACATCTGAAATCTCAGGTGTAAGGAGGCCAGACATATGATTCTTCAGCGCCAAGAGATCCTTTTTCAGGTCCTCAATAACTGCTGACGGGGGCGTTTCCCAACGAGTGTGCCCCTGGGCTGCAGGCTTCGCGTGCGTTTGAGAGGTGTTTGTCGCATGTGTAACGAGGACCGGATCAGGATGCCCGGAGAGTGCTAGAACCGACCCGTTTTCTTCCAAGGCAAAGCCGCATGCCTTCAAGAGGGCAATTCCCCCATAGTGCTTACCCACCGTCTCGTGAAAGTGGGGATCCGAGGTATTGACCCGCCAGTAGGATTTCGCAGAAGGTACGTCAATGATCTTGGCAATTATTGTTTTGATCGTGGTAACAGCAGCAAGACACTGAGGGATGGAGGCGCACAATCGCAAGGCTCCAAAGGCGGCGGCAAGGGGTGACGCTCCGTCGTCCACTTCTGTTGGATCGATCGTTGTCGGGTCTGTGTCGTTGCCAATCGAGGCGTCGCCCAGTTTCGACCTCGAAGACTTGGACTTTGCGGAGGAAGTCTTTGCTTTCCGACTGCCTTTGCCCCCTTTCTCGACCGATAACCAAGCTGGTGTCTCAGGTTGAAGAAGGGAGGAATAAGAGACCGCGAACTCTTCGAAAGATAGCTTTCCGTCGTTGTTTATGTCCCGCTCACGAATAAAATTGTTCACACGGGCAGGGGAGGAGTCTTCCCCCTTGGCACGCCAGTAGTTTTTCATATCGTCAGGAGAAATGTAATTGTCCTTGTCGACGTCGAACTCGTCGAATGCTTCTTTCAGCATCGCCAGCTGAGCGCGCTGAACTTGAGAACGGCCTTTGAGGAAAAGATCCAGCTCGGAGGAGAGGGGGTTGCTTGCCGTCTTGGACGAGTTTTTTTTTGATGATTTTTGGTTGGAGGTCTTGGCGGCGGGTTTCGAGTCACGTAGATCAGCCTGCGCACGGTTGGGCATGTCTTGACCACCATCTATTTGACCAGCGGCGTCGTCATTGATCAAATTGTTAATGGCATCGATTGCAGCCTGAAGGTCGGCCTTTTTGCGGTATAAAAATGCCTCCGTCTTGGGGTCTAGGTCAGGGAACTTGAAATTTGAAAGCGTGCCAGTGGCGGAGGAGCGGGCAAGGGATAGGTCCTCGGCCGAATTCAAGCGCCTAAGAGAGTAAATGGTGTCCCCTTCGATCAATTCAAAACCGCAAGATTCCATCAAAGCTGAGGCGCCGTATAGGTGACCTAGGCGACGCTGGAACTGGGGATTAGCGGCACGGATATGGTGCAGACGGGAGTCCTTGGGGTTTTTCAAAACAGCCGTTACGCACTGGTAGACTTGCTCCAAGCCGTTCGAAACGGAAGATAATGAAACCAAAGGCGCAGTTGGATCCGAGGGATCCCCCTCCCGCATCATCCGAACCGCAGCAGCCACAGAAGGGACTCCGTCAAGGGCTTGAATTTCGCAGTCGATGTCTTCAATAGAAGAAAGAATACGAAGGGAGAAGCTCGATTTGGTGGACTTTTCGGGTGCGGTGATAGTTGCGGTGGAATTCGTCTTGGAGGATTTCTTATTGCTTTTGGAAGCGTTGGACTTCTTTTTGCTGTTAGACCCTGTCGAGTCGGAGACAGGGGCAGCGGAACCGTCACCCTCGTATACGAATACATCAACGACATTACTAGACGATGCGGAAGCTTGGTTCTGTTTTGATGATCGGGAGGATGCCTGTCGCTCGGACATTTGGGCCTTGACAAAACCCGAGGCAAGCATGAGCGACTCGCCACCCTTGAAACGGCCAATTTTGGTCGCGTAAGGATTGCTCGACGAGAAGATTTTACGATGCTTGGCATCAGAAGGGTGGTCGAGGATGTTATTGAGGAAGGTTCGAATAATCTCTCCAATCTCCCGAACGTCATGTTGCTTATTGTGAAGCCTCAGCTCGGCAAAGGCTGTGGGGATGGAGGGGGGAGCATAGGAAGAATGGGGAGACGAGTCGAAAAGGATGCCAAAGTGTGAAAGAAGCTCAGGGAGAGTGATCGTCGTAGATGAAAGAAGGGCGGAAGAGGTCGGGGAAGATGAAGATGGGGAGGAAGGAGAGTCCGCGCTGTTGGACTTATCTTTGTTCTCCGCGTCACTGTCATTCTTTTCATCTTCTCCGTCACTGTCATGCTTAGATTTGGACTTGGACTTGGACTTGGACTTGGACTTGGACTTGGCAGACTCGGATGACCCCTTGGATGATGACTTCGTAGATTTTACGGATTCTAAGCGCTTCTCTACAAATGACGTGATCATGGAGGATAAAGATTTGTCTTTGTCCGGGTCACGAGTAGGAAGGGAGGCCGAAATCCACTCAGTTACATCAGAGAGGGGAATCTCGCCGATAGAATCCTCGTCAATAGATTCAAAAGAGTCACGCGCGAGGCGCAGAGCATGCTGGATGGAGTCGTCACGTCCCACAGATAGTTTCCTGATTAGCGAGTTGTGCTGCTCGGGCGTGCCCTTCCACTTGCGCTCCTGCCCAAAAATGTGAGCGGAGAGCTCCGCAATAGAGGCAAGGTGACCGCCGCCTAGGACGGACGTTGTTGTATGAGAGGATGATCGTCTATCAAACTTGCCAAATGGGCCAGAGCGATCGCTGCCTGAGTATACTCCGTCGACGCCGCCGTCACCGAAGAGGCTGTGGAACGCATAAGCGAAATCGGCAAGGGATAATGCATCTCCGGGCCGTAGATTTGACTCCGTCAAGAAGGCAGAAAGAGTCTGGGGAGAAACGTCCCTGGAGAGGTCGCGGAGAGCGGTACGGAGCTCCCGGACGCGGAGACCAACACGTGAAGTAGTTGAGCCGTCGGACCGTCGCAGGGGCGTAGCGTGCTCATCAAAGACTTTCTCGAGCTTGAAGAGTTGTTTGTCACCGATAACCGAGGCCCACTTTTGTAAGTCGGCGGCTTCATCGCTCACGAAAGCGTTGGAGGATCCATACTTGGCTGAGAACTTAAATTTGCTGGTAGGAGGGCCATCCGAGGAGGATGAATCAGACTCAGAGGAGGCCGAATCTTCTGCTGTGTCATTGTCGTCACTAAAGAATATCGTCGCGTAAGCCTTCATAAATTGGAGGAAGTTGAAGGTGCGGGAGGTGAATTTGTGGCGTTTGGCATAGTTCTTGATGTCACCCAAATCGCAGCGGCGGCCGAGAGCGTCAAAAGCTTCGCGCACATCCTCGTACTCAAGCTCGTCACTGCGGGACTTGTCAAAAGACTCAAATGTGTCCTGATAGTTGAGAATGTTTGTGCGACCCAGCAATAGCTCGAGCTTCTTAAAGTCATCGCGCCGAGACTGCTTTGAGGCTTGGGAGAGAGAGGGTTTCGGCCCACGAGAATTATTCTGTTCGTAATCGTGAAGGGCCAAACGAGTTATCGCTTCCCAGGAGGGAGACCGCTTTTTTCGCTCGCGTTTCTTGGAGTATCTTGAAGCAGAAGAAGCAGAAGAATTATCCGCGTCGTCGGGGTCGCGCACATACTTGGGTGGCACGTTATCTAATATATCATAATTGTGGGAGGTGTATTCTATTGTGTAAGTACCGTCCGAGTTGAAACGCCTCACCTTGGCCGACTTGTACTTGGACTGCTTCTTCGGCTTGTTATATTTTGAAGCATTCTTCGAACGGTAAAAGCAGCACTCGATGACATCCCCGGGAGTAAACTGACCAGCTATTTTCTTGTTTTTCGAGGGCGATTTTGATGAGCGATTACGCTCGAAACGTTTCAGCCTAGACTGACGCTCCCGATCGCGAGTGTTGTGACGATCGGATGGAGAGGAAGCTCCATCAGAGGAAGACGAGGCGGATGAGGAGGCTGAGGGCGAACGATTACGAGACCTAGAGCGAGAATTTCTTGACTTGGATTTCGACTTGGATTTCGACTTTGATTTTTGTCGCCGCCGTTTATGGTCAGCATCAGAGGAAGATGATGAGTTAGACTGAGAAGAGGACCGCTTCGATCGCGACTTCGACCGTGATTTTGACCGTGATTTTGAACGAGACTTCGACGATTTGTGCACAGACTCGCTGGACGAACTTGAGTTAGAGCGACGTGAGCGACTCTCGATGAGCTTGATATACTCGCGCTTGACGCCAAGCTCTTTCTCGCCATCATCGTAATTGATGTCGTATGTGCCATTCAGGCGCACCCGACCAATCTTGCCGGGGTAATACTTCGACTTTCCGCGGTATCTCGCTTCGACCTTTGTTCCTTCCTTGAGCTTGCTGTCATTGTCAGGCTCTGTGTCGGAATCGTTGCGGTTCCTTGATCTTCCTCTTTTTCTATCCTCAAATTCGGCTGAACATCTGATCAAGCCTCCTCCGTCTAGCCTGAAAGGCTTTTTTTGAAAACCGCCATTCATTGCCTTCTCCAAGGGTATGCGAGCCTCGGTGATTTCAGCTTCTTTGAAGTTCCTAGTCTCCTCTTTTATTTTGATAATGATTTCCCCATCCCGAGCGTCACGTTCAGTAACGTCAGGAAACTCAAATGTGGATGATTTCCAGGATGGGTTTTCGGACCCAGCTCTAGCTTGAGTTGAAGCCGAACGCTGCGGTCTCTCGTTTTCACGCGCACGCGTATTCAAGAGGAAGCACTCAACAAATGTTGCTTCACCTTCGTAACGGAGCTCACGAGCTTCATGGACTGTTGATAATGGGTTGGGTGAATACAGTGCAAAGGGGGTACGTTTTGGGGAGCAATTGAGGTGTATTAGAAAGGGGTAAGAAATACAGAGGTAAATTATTCCTTGTCTACTTGTCACAAGGAGTGCAAAGGGGCAGCATGACAGACACATCAAGATTTTGATTTTATAAGCATTGGATGTGAGAGTTGAAAATCTTATATTCTTGGTTTTTCAAAGCAGTCGGAACCTACCTGTGATAGAAAGCATGAGTGCGCGCTTGTCTTGAATGCCAGGTAATTAGAGAAACAATGGGGTTGATTGCAAAGGCGGGCTGAGGACGGCCGGATGTAGATTTCTCGGGGTTTTTATCGTTTTATTGTTAAATAAATGTGTTTCGGCTCGCAAATATGCAGTAGCTCGCGATTGCTAGCTCTAAAAGTTCGACAGTGTAACAACAAACTTCAAGTGAGCTTGTCAAGCGTTTTCAAAAAAAATTGATCTGATATTGAAGAGCAAAAGAAAAATAAATCCTCTGGTTTTGTATATTTCTCCATCAGACGGTTTAGATATGGTGCAGAGAACCCTTGCGCATGTTTAACGATTTTAGGAAGACCCTGTACCTTCAAATAGGTTCTAGTAAGCCCGTGCCAAGATGCCAGACCTAACTTCTCTCGGGTGACAGAGTTTGCTTGGAGTACTACGATGTGGGGTCAGGTGGTGCTATACCACCATGGGCGGGCTGCTTGATAGCTGCCACCACAGGGGTTAGGACGCGTATGTGGGAGACTCTCTCGTCGCTTAAGACTCTGGGGTAGTCACGGTGTGCCTACATGCGTGCGAGCGTTTCCCGAATTCGTACACCACTGCCTTCCCTCATCCATGTGGCTCAACGCCAGCCTCCTTCTCTTCTTGGACAACTCCCTCGGTATCTCAAAGAGTCCCCCCCCCACCTCTACTTGTTAGTGTTAATTCTACGTAAATAAAATAACAAAGCAATATTTTGCAAACAAACATCTACCATTGTGGGAACTAACTATTTAGAAAGTCCCGCAAATTAAATATTCAAGAAACTGTCAGATTATAATTGCTATTTAGCTCGAGAGGTGATCTAGTTTAGAAAATAGAAGTTACTCTTGGGAGATGAGATAGAGGTGAAGAAGCAAAATCAGCAAATCAGCACACCTGGAACCAACGAACGCTCGCCTCAATCACACAAATTTGCATTACAGCATTTTGAGCACGTCGTTTCAGGAGTCTTTACGCTCCAGTCAAATAAATCACCCGAGCAGCCATAAGCAGCACTACCAACTAAGCACTGATATTTTGCTCCCCCCCCACATAAGCGCATTTCATTCAAGCACAACTCCGGCGGGCATCGAACGTCACAGCCGCCACCCTCAACGTCACCACCAGTCACAGCGTCGGAACCGCAGTCAGATGAATCGCACTGCTCATCGCAAGTCCCCTGGACCCATGGACTCGGCGAGCACCCCCCATGGATACCACCGTTCCATTGGAGGCAGACAAATGGTGCGAGGGACCAGTCGCATTGGAATCCATAGCAGTCAGTCAGTGTACAGGAAGGTATGCGCTGGTTCACAGCAGAGAGGGGTGGCACGGATTTTCCCGTGGATGGCCGGGCCACTGCCACCGCAAATATTAGGAGCAAGCTCACCGCTAATCCCACAGCGGCTCTAGTAAAAGAGGTGGGAGGGGGATGGACTGAATTTGCGGGAAAGTGGCCTTTCCCAAGGGGACTGCGCTCGGTGGGGGTGCGGTTGGGGGAGATGGAATCCTCATACATCTGCCTCATTTCTTGACATTGATTGACTCTGCAAAAATTTGGTCTTTTAAAAAAGGAGAGGTTTAACTAATAGCAATCGATATAAATTCAACACACACACTGCAACTTCTGCCGAAATGTGGTGTAAAATTGAAATTTTATCGTTTGACTGTATGAAAAAGAAGGTTGGAAAATACTTGCTAGTCTTGTGAGGACACATTCGTTATTGAGGCAAATGGAGTCTTTTCATGCCTTTTTGG
>ERZ651776.2538-NODE-2538-length-19606-cov-4.029546_pt1 | contig 19606 bp, 16 predicted proteins | sample MGYA00514761_ERZ651776 | MGnify/ENA metagenome assembly ERZ651776 | reverse complement strand
ATGCTGGATGATGCCTTTCGTCAATTGATAATGCGTACCAAGGAGCAGGTGTTGCTTTCGGTTGAGGGTGATTTGACTGGGCGCTTTATCGAAACTGGCGTTGCGGAACTGCTAACTTTTGGTGCGCACGGAGATTTTGATGTGCAGGTTGGAGTGGACGGGCGTTTGCAGTTGGGCGGTCATTTTCCTGAGGCACAGATTGAGGCGCCAATCGTTGGTCGCTTTAATTTGATCAATGGTGCGGCAGCTCTGGCTGTTCTTAATCTGTTATCTGCAGACTTGCCTGCTGACGTGCTCTCTAATTTCTGCGGTATGACGCGGCGACAGGCAGTACTTTATTGCGACGAGCAGCTTACAGTCGTCGAAGACTATGCGCATCATCCCACTGAGATTGCCGCATTGTTTGAGTGTTTACGTGTAATGGCCTCAGATCACCGACTTGTGGTGGTGTTTCAACCGCATCGCTACTCGCGTACCAAACAATTTAAGCGTGCATTCGCCGAGACTTTGCAGGCAGCAGATGAGCTCTTTTTGTTGCCAGTATATTCAGCCCATGAGTATGTGATTGAGGGCGGTACGATTGCGGAGTTAGCACAAGAGTTTGCTGGAGAGCCACCAGAAGTTCTGACGATGGATCCTGCGGGCATACGACGATTGGTCGAATCAATTGGCAGTAAACCCAGTCTGGTGGCCTTTGTCGGGGCGGGAGATATTGATCAGTTTGGCGCTTTGTTTACGTCGATGCGTCGCAGCGGGGCGGATGTTACTGCTGCTTGGTGTGACTTTTTGAAGGGTCGAGTATCATTGGATTGCGTATTAAAATCGGATGAGCCATTGGCGAATAAAACGACGATGCGTATCGGTGGTGCGGCACGGTTTTATGCGGAACCGGCAAACCTGTGTGATCTGCGTGCATTATTACGCGCAGCAAAGTTGTTTAATCTGGAGACATTTTGCCTTGGTCGTGGCTCGAACTTATTGGTGCCCGATGAAGGCTTCTCGGGCTTAGTCATCCGTTTTTCAGGTGTGGGTTGGCGTCGTACCGAGGTGCTGAGCGATGGTCGCATTTGGTCGGCTGCCGGTGTGCGACTCAAAGAAATTTGCGGGCATGCCGCAAAGGCTGGTCTCGCTGGTTTTGAGTTTCTTGAAGGGATACCTGGTGCGCTTGGTGGTGCATTGCGTATGAATGCCGGTGCGATGGGCAATTGGATGTTTGATGTGGTTGAGCGTGTGCAGTTTCTGGACCAGGCAGGGCAGTTACAGGATTTGCCTAAAGATGCGTTTCACTTCGGATATCGTAGGGTTGAAGAGATTAGCTGTGGCATCGCGCTTGGGGCAGTATTAAAAAGTGCAGAGTTGGAAGGTGAAGCCTCGATCCGAGAGCGCATGGATAGTTATTCGAGTTCACGCAAAGCTTCGCAGCCCAGAGATCCGAGTGCTGGCTGTATCTTTAAAAATCCAGAAGGTAATTTTGCGGGTAAGTTGATCGACACCTATGGTGTGAAAGGCATGCGTGTCGGTGCGGCCGAAGTTTCGGATGTACACGGTAACTTTATAGTCAACCGCGGCGGTGCCAGCGCAGCGGACGTAATCGAACTTGTGCGGCAAGTGCGTGCGGTGATTCGGGTGAAATCAGGGTATGTACTGGAGCCGGAAGTCTTATTGCTAGGCCAATCATGGGATGATGTGCTCGACGATGTGGAATCTACTGAAGAAGGGATGAATCGTGGCTAATCCAGAATCAATCATTGTATTGTATGGAGGCGTTGGCTCTGAGCGAGAGGTCTCACTCGTCAGTGGTGAATCAATCGGCAAGGCTTTGGCGGTTAATTTTGAGGTTGAGTTGTTGCGTCTCGATGCTGAGGCACTGCCAGATTCGATCAATGCACAGCGCTCCATTGTGTTTCCTGCATTGCACGGTGCGTTTGGTGAAGATGGGCGCTTACAGAAACTGCTAGAAGCTGCAGGCATTGAATGCTGCGGCAGCGACTCGGTCGCGAGCAAGTTGTGCATGGCTAAGGATTTAACCAAGACGATAGCGAGGGATCTAGGTATCGGTGTGCCTGAGGCGATGGTTTTTGATGGTACGAATGGGCCGCGTGCAGATGCAGTGATTGAAACCCTTGGCAGCTCACTGGTGATTAAGCCAACCGATCAGGGCAGTAGTGTGGGGCTGTATTTCACTGAGCATCGTTCGGCGCTCGGCGTGACGCTGTCTCAAATCCACAGTGGTAATTGGTTGATTGAGCAACGCATACACGGTCGCGAGTTGACGGTCGGCGTGCTGAGGGGTGCAGCAATGGGCGTGGTCGAGATCGTGAGCGCGAGTGGGGTGTATGATTATACCGCTAAATATACGACTGGTTCGACCGAGTATCGCTATCCCGCGGAGTTAGATTCTGAACTGGAGGCACGTATCAAGGCACATGCGGAGGCACTTTTTAGCGCTTGTGGCTGCCGTGATTTTGCGCGGATTGATTTTCTGTTGGACGGCGCGCAATTATATTTTTTAGAGATCAATACTTTACCAGGATTGACCGCGACGAGTTTATTGCCAAAAAGTGCATCCTGTATAGGCTTAGATTTTGAGTCATTAGCACGTGAGCTGGTGGCCCCTGCGATCGAGCGATTCGCTGCGCGTGAAATAAAAGAATTTGTGGAATGATTGGGAGTGGTAAACAAAAAGGCGGCACCTCCGCTGCGGGAAAACAGAGCTGGCGAGAGCTAGCTGGGCCGCGCCGTTCCCGAGTGAATTCACCGCAGGCGCGAAAGCGCCGGCAATCGCGGTGGTTTAAATTTTTTGCTGGTTTCGTTTTGCTGCTTGTGGTTATTGGCGGACTGGCTCGGGTGGGATGGACATTCAAAAATCGTCAACAGGCAATTCCGATGGCGCCGAGTTCGAAGCCGATTGAGCGCATTATTTTTGATACGGATGGGGTATTATCAGATAATTGGTTAAGTCAGACGATTAAACTACGCCCTGGGATGTCGATGATGGAGGCGGATATCCATGCGCTGAAAAAAACCGTGGAAGCTGATGTTCAAGTGAAATCAGCGTCGGTCGAGCGTGTGTTTCCGAGTGATTTACGGATTCGGGTAAAAGAGCGTGTCCCGGCACTTCGCATAGCGATCGCAGGATCCGATGGGAAGCGATACCTACGTTTAGTTGCGCGCGATGGTGTGGTCTATGATGGGATTGGTTATTCAAAGACGAGGTTGAAAAACTTACCGTTTGTACAGCCGTATCAACATGCCGATGGCAGTTTTTTTCCGATGCGTGGGATAGAGTCGGTCGCCGAGCTCTTGGAGCTGGTTCGCAGGACTGAGCCAAAACTCTTTCGCACTTGGCAGGTGGTGTCGCTGCAGCACTATTCTGGCGCTTTGGATATCCCTGGGCAAGTAATCGAAGTGCGGTCGACGATCGTGCCTCGAATTATCTTTGGTAGCTCTGCAGACTACGGACGTCAATTGGATCGTTTGACTTATATTTTCGAGTATATTAGAAAACAGGGTAATCCATCGATCGAACGAATCGATCTTTCTTTACGTGGTTCTGCTGCGGTGCAGTTTAGTAGTGGTCGCGTCGGCACATTTTAATTCAGCAAATCTATTTTACAAACTATGAGTCAATCCAGAGTGGTCGGTGCAGTCGAAATTGGGACGTCTAAGGTGACGGTTCTTCTCGGCGAAATCGTCGGCGACTCAGGCTTGAACATCATCGGCCATAGCTCTTGTTTTTCGAAGGGTGTAAAAAAAGGAGTCATTACAGACCTGAAAGCTGCGAGCGATTGTGTGCATGCGGCCATCATGACCGCGGAGCAGAATGCCAAGACCCGTGTAGATGAGGTCTATCTTGCTCAGACAGGGAGTCACCTGCGGGGCAATTTTAATGTCGGTACTACGAATGTCGGTTCGTCGGATTCGATTGTTCGTCAGGCCGATATTGAGCAGGCAACAGAAGATGCGAAACGTCGTAAACTGACGGATGAACGGACTTACATTCACCATATTCAGAATCCTTTCTCAATCGATGGGCAACCGGTGGAGAAGCCACTCTCGAAAGAAGGCGAACGTTTGCAGGTCGGCTATTGGTCGGTGCACGGGGACAGCCAGATCGTGAGCGATAGTTTACGTGTGATTCGTGGCATCGATCTGGACGTGAGAGATATGATCATCTCAAGTATCGCTTCTGGCGCTGTGCTGCTGGAAGAATCAGAGAAGGATAATGGTGCGCTAGTGGTCGATATTGGTGGTGGTACCACTGATTTCGTTCTCTATCGCAAGGGTTACATTGTGTTGACCGGCGTCGTGCCGGTCGGAGGCGATCACGTCACCAATGATTTGAGCATTGGCCTACGTGTGGGACGCAAAAGTGCGGAAGAGTCTAAATTAAAGAACGGCCGCGCCTATTATAAAAGTGGAGACCGTGAACAGAAGGTCTGGCTGTATGGAGATATGACAATTGGCGATCGCGAGTATCCGTTGGCGGCGATTACTAAGATCATTGAGGCGCGCATTTCGGAAATCTTTGACATTATTAAGGATCAACTCGTCGAGGCTGACTTGCTAGTACCTGCAGATATTGCCTCGGGCATTATTTTGACAGGTGGCAGCTCGCGCCTCGATGGTATTGATGAGGCAGCTCGTCGTAGTTTAGGGCTGGAGGCTCGTCAGTCTGACGGGCCTCAGGATGTCTCTCCTGAACTACGCGTTCCGGAGTATAGTACAGCGCTCGGATTGTTGCATTATGCACTGACAGGACAGGAGGGTGCGCAGCAAAGCGTAAAACCAGCCGGAATATGGAACCGACTCGGTAGTATTTTAAATATTTGATCACTCGTAGTTTATTGAACACAGAACCCGACAGTTTATTGAGCGATAAGGAACCCCGCGCCGACCTGAAGATTAAGATCATCGGCATCGGTGGCGCAGGTACCAACGCGGTCGGCGCCCTGCAGTTGGGAGACTTTGATGCGGTGAGGCTTGCGGCGATTAATACCGACGCGCAGGCGCTCGATAATTCTCCAATTACAGAAAAATTAATGATTGGTCGCTCGGTAACTCGTGGGCTAGGTGCTGGCGGCGAAGTCGATATTGGCAAAGCTGCCGCCGAATCGGATCGCGATGCGATTGCCGCTTTGATTGGCGATGTGGATATGATCATCCTGGTAGTCGGGTTTGGTGGCGGCACTGGCAGTGCCGCTGCATCGATTGTGGCGGAAGTCGCTGGCAAGACAGGTGCATTAGTGCTGGCTTTTGTGACTTTGCCTTTCAGCTTCGAAGGCCCTCGCCGTCAACGTATTGCAGAAGAGGGCGTTGGTGAGCTACGGAAATTGGTGCACGGTTTGATCCCGTTGCCTAATGATGTGCTTCTGCAAGAAGGCGAAGAAGACACCAGCGTGCTCAATGCATTTGCGATTGCAGATCGTTGGATCGGACGTGGAGTGAATTCGCTTTGTGCGATGCTGTTAAGCACTGGTGTGATTAATCTAGATCTCGGTTCGCTGCGCTCTGTATTTCAGTCTCAGGGCGGTAAGACAATATTTGGCACCGGTGTAGCCAGTGGCGGCGACTATGTAAAAGACGCGTTGGATGACCTGATACTTTGCCCATTACTGCATCTCGGGGATCGCCCAGCACAGTTGGATCGTGTTTTAGTTAACTTGATCGGCGGCGCGGATTTACCAATTACTCGCGTGAACGAAGTTGTGTCCCAAGTATCTAAGCGTTTTGGTTCGCGTGAGGATATCGTCTTTGGCGCAATTCTGGATGACTCACGCACAGAGAGTCTTGAGATTTGCGTGTTAGGCAAGGCAGAGATGGAGCGTAAGGACGCGCCTGTGAAAAAATCCAAAGTTGCGGATGCACCTTCACCAGCAGAAACCATGCAAGGGCTCGGACTCCATGCCGAGATTGCTCAGAACGAATTACCGTTGGTTCAACCAGTGCATGTCTCGAAGCTTAAGGGGAAGAAAAAATCGGTAAATGAGGATCAAAATGAATTTATTTTCAATGAAGTCGATGCCCAGCGCGGTTATTTCGAAAAGACCGATCGCAACGATTATAAAGACGAAGACCTCGATGTGCCGACTTATCTACGCCGCGGTATAAAGATCAAACTCAAGGTTTAAAGAGCATATACCGCTCTTCCGAACTTGATACGCGGTTGATTCGTGGCAAGTTGCTCGGATGCGTCTTATTTTATTTAGCATTTTGTTGCAGCTGCTTGCGTTTGGTTCGCTTCCTGCCGAGTCATTCTTGGTGAAGGGCCGTGTGGTGGACGTTGTGCCAGAGGCGCGCGCGTTGAGAGTGGAGCTTACCGAGTCCGTGAATACAGATGTGCCAGTCGGGCAAACGGTTGATTTTCGTGTCGGCGCTGGCGACCTTGAGATCGGCTATCTAGGTCGTATGATTCGTGCTGAGGCGGTTAATTATAGTCAGGCATGGCATTTGGAGCGCATTTTTCCAGTCGATGGCATTGGTGCGAAAGCGATGGTCGACGTCAACCAGCAGTTGCATGCTGCAACTGCAACGATGAGCCGGCGTAAATATTTGCGTGAAGGCGACTATATCCCGAATTTTGCAATGATCGATCAGCATGGCGATTTCTTGCAAATCAGTGCAATGCGCGGGAAGGCCTTCGTTTTGAATTTTATTTTTACCCGTTGCCAAGCGGCGACGATGTGCCCCGCATCGACCATTCGCATGTCGGAGTTGCAGGAGCTTTCCCGCGAGGCGGGCTTAGAGCAGTTGCACTTTGTGACCATTACTTTTGACCCTGAGTTCGATTCGCCGGGCATCCTTCGCCAATATGCAAAGGGCTATGGGTTGGAGAATCAAAATTTCCATCTACTTACTGGCACGCAGGAATTGGTCGATAATCTGCTGCGTCAATTCGGAATACTCACTATGCAGGAGGACGGTACTATCAACCACACTATGGCGACATTGCTAGTCGATGCCAATGGACGTGTAGCTTTTCGCAAGGAAGGCTCGAAGTGGTCGACGAAAGAGTTTCTGCAGGAGGCGCGAGAATTGTAGTTGATTTGAGAGTTTAATTTTTACGGTCATTAAATATGTGTGCTGAGCAACTAATAAAAGGTAATCAAGTAAATCGAGGGCCACTCCTCAGTGTGTTTGTTCTGACACTTATCTTTGTTGCCGCGTACTTTGTGTTGCGCGCCCTGCCTGATGCGCAGTGCGGTTTCTTGCATTACGAGGAGGTGGTCAATGCGGACGGTTCGGTTGAATTTTGCGCCACCAATCATGCTGGTTTTCTGGATCTGTCACGGCTCAAATATCCAGTCGAAATGAATATTTCCTTGGACGATAAGGCTGATGTGGGCGTGGCTCAGGAGGTGACGCTCGAGCTGTTGACTTCAGGGGGCATGCCGATCGCACCGCATGAATTGGCGGTGACACATACGAAGAAGATGCATGTGATGGTGGTCGACCCTTCGTTGCAGGACTATCACCACGTGCATCCGCAGGCAGATGGATTGAACGGGCAGTATACTTTTGAATTTACGCCGAATCGCGCGGGCACGTATCAAGTATTTGTTGAGATCGTGCCGCTGCGCACACGTCGGCAAATTATTGCAACAGGTACCATTGAAGTGGGCGGCGTTGCTTCGACTATGAAGTTTGAGCGACAGATTGAGAGCCTCGTCGATGGCTTACGGTTTAGTCTTGGCGATATGCCTGCGGAACGCATGCGCACCGGCGTCGACTATCGTTTCGAATTAGACGTAACTGCGGCCGATGGCAGTCGTGTTGAACTCCAAGATGTTATGGGCGCACTGGGGCACATGGTTGCCTTCGATGCTGCGGGCAAAGGCTTTGCCCATATGCATCCAATCGGTAGCGTGGTTTCCGCCCGATCGCTAGAGTCACCAGAGCTCGCTTTTTTGTTCAACGTGCCGAACCCCGGTTGGTATCGTGTCTTTGCTCAAGTTCAGGTGTCTGGACGCGAGGTGTTCGGCCATTTTGATTTAGAAGTTGAGTAGGCGTTGGTGGGTTCGATTGTCTTTCGTTTCAATAAATCGACTTGAAGCCCGACGCGTGTCACTTCAAGGGAGGCGTTGGAAATCTTTTTTTATCAGCGACGCTTTTTAGTGTTTGAGGAACTGCGAGATCAGTCGGCTAAGAACTTTATTAGTTTTGCCGATTCCCCATTCGTTTTTCTCCGCTAGGAGCTAAGGAGCAGAGCGACCACAGAGAGGGCGATGGGCAGGATTTTTGGTGTGTAGTAAAATATTACCTAGGACGGTTGTCTCGTCATTGAACTTGTTAGCAGGGTTGATCGGCGAATAGTCGACGAAAAGCCTCAGTGGCGGGGCTAGCACTCGGGAGTGAATACGGTGTGTAAGAGCGTACAATCCTAGAAAGAGTGGGGAAAAGATACTGAGTAAAGTTCAAAATATTGGCAAAATTGTGTGCGGTTGATCGGCAGTAGTCGTGAAGAGTTTGAGCAGTATGTTTCGAATTGGGAAGAATGTTGGCAGGTTTTTGTTGCGCTTTGGCCTGCATTTCAAAGTATTCGCTCATATTAATCTTACAACTACCATGAATAACAGTTTTCTAAGTTCCGAAGGCACCATTGGCCGCTTCACTTTCATCCTTAGCCTCGTCCTGCTGGTTGCGATCGCAACTGGTATTAGTTATGCGGCGGATTATTATTTCACACATCCGGATTATTTCATGCAAGGGCATTTCGGCACATTAGGTGTATTTTTCGCCATTGTGACGTCGGTGATTTGTATCATGATTGGGCTAATGCAGATGCTCAAGCGCCTACGTGACATGGGTAAGGGCGCGTATCTGACGCTGTTAATGCTGCTTCCTGGCGTGAATGCAGTCTTCTTGCTCTACACTTGCGTGGCTCCTTCGAAGCAAGTTTGAGGCCGCGATCGTTGTTTTTGAAAGGACCACTTCGCATCAGCGAAGGGGCCTTTTTTAAAGTAGAAGTGCCATCGTGCCGCTTGGATTGCTTGCGCAATATTTACAGAAATGGGATTACGCCTTTTGCACCCAACGTTCGATGGTGAAATCGGCATTTTCCAGCACGGTTTCGGCGAGTTCGAAGCGATCTTCGAATTCTGGGAAGAATGCATCGCCTTCAACCTGACGGTGCACGCGGGTCAAGTAGAGTTCGCTGCAACGCGGCAACATTTGCTTGTAGATTTCGCCACCGCCTGCAATCCAAATAGTTTTGTCGGTGTTGAGATGGTCCAGCATTTCGAGGTTGGTGAAGCTGTGCACGCCGGAGATTTCACGCGGCGTGCGGCTCAGCACAAATGTTTCGCGGCCGGGCAGTGGACGACCAATCGACTCGTAGGTTTTGCGGCCCATGACCAAGATCTGGCCCATCGTCGTCTTTTTAAACCATTTGAAATCGTCCGGAAGATGCCAAGGGATGTCGCCCTGATTGCCAATAATGCGGTTTTCCGCCATCGCGGCGATCGCTTTAAACTTCTTCGAAGGATTCATTGGTTTCCGGTTTTTCTGTTTTCGGTTATCAACTGGTAACTGCCCAACTGCGGTCGTTAGACGGCGATCGGTGCCTTGATGCTTGGATGCGGGTCGTAGTTGACCAGTTCGAAATCGTCGATGCTGAAGCCGTCAATGGCCATGACATCCGGGTTGAGCTTCATCTGTGGCAGCGGGCGCGGTTCGCGTGAGAGTTGTAGCTTCGCTTGCTCGACGTGGTTTGCATAGAGGTGCAGATCGCCGAAGGTGTGGACGAATTCTTTCGCCTTCAGGCCGCAGACTTGCGCGACCATCTGAGTGAGCAGTGCATAGGAGGCAATGTTGAACGGCACACCGAGGAAGATGTCGGCACTGCGTTGATAAAGTTGGCAGCTCAGCTCGCCATTGGCTACATAGAATTGAAACAGTGCGTGGCAGGGGGGGAGAGCCATATGTTTGATTTCGCCCGGATTCCATGCGCAGACCATGTGACGGCGACTGTCGGGATTGTGTTTGAGCGATTCAATGACTGTTTCGATTTGATTGGTACTACTGCCGTCACTGGCGCGCCAATCAGTCCATTGTGCGCCGTAAACGCGGCCTAGGTCGCCGTTTTCGTCCGCCCATTCGTCCCAGATGCGCACATTGTTATCTTTTAGATATTTGATATTGGTATCACCTTTCAGGAACCAGAGCAGCTCATGGATGATGGAGCGCAGGTGCAGCTTTTTGGTCGTGAGCAGTGGGAAATCTGGCTCCAGCGAGAAGCGGGCTTGCGCGCCGAAGATCGAGTAAGTACCTGTGCCAGTGCGGTCGTCGCGGTATGTGCCTGTTTCAACAACAGTGCGTAGGAGATCCAAATAATTTTTCATAGAGGTAAAGTAGGTTCTAGGATTTGCTGGTCGAGGGACGGTGTCAATTAAGGTCTAAGGTAAATCGAGCGCTAGCCACGGATCACAATTTCGCTGACACCTTTACAGTTAGGCAAAGATTGGATTTTCTTTAGGACTGTGCGTTTACGGAACTGTAGTTCGGATCGTAGAGTTTGGTTTGTCACCGAAACGATTAGGGTGTGGCCATTTTTGATGCGCACCGGGTTGCAGCGGCCAGCTAGGTTGCCAAAAATTTCACCCCAATGTTCGACCATGGTACGCTCGGCACTGGGTTGTTCTAGTTGATATTTTTCTTTGAGAATAACCAGCAGGTTATCCAGTTGCACTGGTGGGCGCTTCGAAGAATACGTTGTCGTGCGCGGGAGCCCGCGAAAGTCAGCGATAATATCTTCGGTTTTTTTAGAAAAATTCATGGTTAACAGCCAAGTAAAGTGTTCTTAATCTACGCCACGGAGCCATCAAAATGAGTAATTTGAGCATACTTTTATTTTTATGAAAAAAATGGATACTTCAACGGAACTTGGCACGAGACCTGTTGTATCTATGTACATAAACTTTTCTCCTATGTACGGGAGTTTGGGGTAATAAGACAAAGCAGAAAAGCAGTGTGGCGCGGGGTTTAGGGGTATTCCCCGCGCCATTTTTCTTGCCGAGTGCGTTCTTTAATTTTTTTTCAATTATTAAACAATAATGCTTGCAGAAAACTAATTTGTGTATTCTTTCTGCGGCATCAACAGATTTCTCCCGCAAGGGAGTTTGGGGTAATAAAAAATCCTGCTGCTTGCAGTAGGTATAAAGTAGACAATGGTTGGCGCACTTCTTAGGGGTAGGAGGTGCGCCATTTTTTGTGTCTACATTCTAGCCGCTGCTACAGTGCCAGCTCCAGTTGCTCTGGGCCGCTTTTTGTTTCGGCAAAGCGTACGCCCATCCCGAGCAGACGAACGGGTTCGCCGCTACGCCCCCAAGCCTCCTTGAGAAGCTTTAGGTAGCTGTCGAGTTCGGGTTGGCGGCTAGTCATTTCGGCGGTGGTGCGACGGAAGTCGCTGAATTTCAGTTTGACCAGAATTTTGGCGATTTGACGATCAGCTGCCGAGCTGCGCAAATCTTCGAGTATTTCGCTGTGTTGTCGGCGTAGCGCATGTTCGCAATCCTCCAAGGTTTCGATGTTTTTCGAAAAAGTGTGCTCGTTGCTTAGGCTCTTGCGGATGCGGTTCGCTTGCACGGGACGCTCGTCGACCCCCCGGCAAAGTTGATAGAGTTCCAGCCCGAAGCTGCCGAATTCGCTGGCCAGCGTGGTTTGATCGTAATTCTGCAACTGGCCGCAGGTTTCGACGCCCATCTCGGCGAGGCGGGCGGCACTTTTTGGGCCGACACCCCAGATGCGGCGCACGGGCAGGATTTGCATGAAGGCGGCGACTCTTGAGGGGGAAATGACGCATTGCCCGTCGGGTTTGTTCCAGTCGCTCGCGACCTTGGCAATCAGCTTGTTGGGCGCAATGCCAGCCGATGCAGTCAAGCCGGTTTCGTCGCGGATCGCGGCGCGGATTTCTTCGGCGATTTCGGCGCCGCGTCGTTTGTGGTGAGTGACATCAAGGTAGGCCTCGTCGAGGGAGAGCGGTTCGACGAGTTCGGTATAGCGTTGGAAAATCTCACGAATGTCGCGGGACGCTTTGCGGTAGAGTTCAAAGCGGACGGGCAGGATCACCAACTTTGGGCAGAGCTGCTTGGCTTTGAAGACCGGCATGGCCGAGCGCACGCCGTATTCGCGGGCGGGGTAGTTGCAAGTGGTTAGCACGCCACGTCCAGTGGAGCCGCCGACGGCGATGGGCATGCCCGCGAGCGCGGGATGTTCGCGCATCTCGACGGCTGCATAGAAACAATCCATGTCGATGTGGATGATGCGGCGGCTGGTTTGCATGGTGCGCGCTTACTTGCTAATCGGCTGAGCGAGCACAAAGGGGCGCACGATCATGGCGTTAAAGTGGGTGTTGTTTTTCTGCCAATGCTCGGCGTGTAGCTCGCAGGGTTGCACGAGATCGCCTGATTTGAGCCACGCTTTGACTTGTGCTTGGTCGTCGTTGGCGAAAGCGAGCCCCGCTGTTTTGAGGTCGAGCCCGGGATCGACGTAAATCATCGAATCAGACTCATAGTGAGGCTTTAGGTAGCTCCAGTCGACGTTGCCGGAGTATTTTTCAAGCTTTTCTGCGTCGCTGGTGTTGTCCTCTGCTGGGCTAAGTTCGTCGTTGAGCATGGCCTTGTTGTGCCAAGAAAAAGCGAAAATTCAAAGTCTGAATCTGTAAAAGCGCTGAATTCATAATTGTTCGTCAATAAATCTGCTGGAAGTCGCATAAATATCAGTATTTTAGGCTTGCAGGAGAAGAGGCTCGACCTAGTTTCTCGCGTTCCTCTCACGGCGATCTCGATCGCTGCTGGGCACTCTGCCTTGAGAGGGAATACAATAATAATAATCTCAACCACACTGCCGCTCCGGCGCGCAGTAACCATATATACATATGAGCCTAATGGAAGAACTGCTGCAAAGCAGCACCGTAGACAACCTCGTAGAAGGTTCCATCATTAAGGGAACAATCATCGAAATCCGCCCAACTGAAGTCGTCATCGACATTGGTGGTAAATCAGAAGGTATCGTGAACGCCAACGAATTTGTTGACATCAGCGAACTTCAAGTCGGATCCGAAATTGAAGTCTTTCTCGAAAAACTCGAAGACCGCGAAGGCAACCCTGTTGTCTCCTTCGACAAAGCAGAGCAAAAGAAGAACTGGGAAAAAATCGTCGAAAATTGTGAAGAAGGCTCGATCATTCAAGGTCGCGTCCGCTCCAAGGTTAAAGGCGGTCTCATCGTCAGCATTGGCGTTGATTCCTTCATGCCTGCCTCACAAATTGACGTTCAGCCACCTAAGAACCTCGATCAATATGTCGGTCAGACATACGACTTTAAGGTCATCAAGATCAATCTCGACCGGAAGAATATCGTCGTTTCTCGCCGCGAGCTCATCGAAGAGCAACGCATGGAGAAGCGCCGTGCGCTGCTTGACGAAGTCAAGCCAGGCGATACTCGTCGCGGCCAGGTCAAGAATATCACCGATTACGGTGCATTCGTTGATCTCGACGGTCTAGACGGTCTCTTACATATCACTGATATGTCATGGGGTCGTATCAACCACCCATCCGAAATGGTCAAGCAGGGTGAAGAGATCGAAGTGATGATCATCGAAATCGATCGCGAGCGCGAACGTGTTTCTCTCGGTCTTAAGCAGCTTGCAAACAACCCATGGGAGAAGATCGAAGAGAGATATCCTGTCGGCACTACGGTTGCTGGTAAGGTGGTTAACCTCGTTCCTTACGGTGCCTTCATCGAAATCGAAGAAGGTGTTGAAGGTCTCGTGCACGTTACTGAGCTGTCTTGGACTAAGCGTATCTCTAAGCCTAGCGAAGTCCTTCGCATCGGTGAAGAAATTCAAGCGGTTGTGCTTGGTGTGCAGAAGGAAGAGCAAAAGATCTCTCTCGGAACTCGCCAACTCGACACCAACCCATGGGATATGGCTCGCCATAACTATCCAGTCGGTGCTCGTGTCCGTGGTAAGGTTCGTAACCTCACTACATACGGTGCATTCGTCGAACTTGAAGAAGGTATCGACGGTATGGTTCACGTTTCCGACATGTCGTGGACACGTAAGATCAACCACCCATCCGAGATGGTCAAGAAGGGCGACGAAGTCGACGCATTGGTGCTCGACGTGGATGCAGATTCACAGCGTATCTCGCTCGGCATGAAGCAGCTTGCAACTGATCCATGGGACGAAATTGAGACACACTTCAAGATCGGCGACATGGTTAAGGGCAAGGTCTCCAAGATCACCAGTTACGGTGCCTTTGTCGAACTCGACAACGACATCGACGGTCTCGTGCACATCTCGCAAATCAGCGAAGAGCGTGTTGAGAAGATTAAGGACGTGCTTAACGCAGACGACGAAGTCACCGCGCGCGTTATCAAGATCGACAAAGACGACCGTCGTATCGGTCTTTCGATCAAGGCCGCTAACTACAGCGATGAAGATCTCGTTAAGGAACGCCAAGCATTCGATAACGTCACTGGGACGGAAGACCTCACCAACCTGGGTGACCTTCTCGACCAAGCGACGACTAAGTAAGCAATCTGCGAATCCAATCTTTCAAAAGCCTCCAGTTAACGCTGGAGGCTTTTTTTGTTTGGAGGGTTGTCATTGCCTATGGTGACAGAAACCCCATCTTGGCGCTGTAGTTTCGTACTTCCGATGACCTGCTACCAGATTCCGCATGATCGCTGCGGCGCTACCATTCTAGCTATCGCGATTACGAATCAGCACCCGGCCTTGATAGACCCAGCGGTAGGGGCTTTCTTCGCCGCGGTTGATGCGTTTGCGTGTAAACTCGAGTATCTTTTGCTTCTTTTCGACTAGAATGGTGCAGACGTAGTTTTTTTCTGACCAAGATTCTGGGTCGGGTAAGTCTTCGATTGCCTGTTGCAGCTGAGCCATGTTCGGAATGAACTTGCTCGAATGCCTGCGTGCTGAATTTGAGGACTCGCTGGAGCGTTTTCGATCGGATGAGGGCATGGTTGGATTCTTTAAGAAAAAATGATAATATACTAAAGATTCGAAAAATATCGAGCATAGAGAATGCAAATCGATAAATCGAGTGTTCATGGCAGAATTCACTTGATCTTGTTGGCTTCCTGCTTCTTTTTCCCCGAATCGATTTGAGATGGCGCGGTCGCCAAGTGGTAAGGCCGAGGACTGCAAATCCTCTATCGTCGGTTCGATTCCGACCCGCGCCTCCATCTCCTTTGGCAAAAAATCCCGATGAGCTAGGCTCGTCGGGATTTTTTGTATGCATCGCCCAGCTGCGGGCAGCTGGAAGTTTGTTATAAGAAGTAGCGCACGTAGCCGTCTTCACGCACTTGCTGAAGCCAGCGGTCTTGGGTTTCGCGGGCGATTTCGCCGACTAGCACATTTTCGATTGCATCTCGCACTTCGGTCACTGGTTGGATCATTTCCTCGCGCTTGGCTTCGCAGTATAGGATGAAGATGGTGTCATTCAGCTCCACGGGTTGGCTGTAGCTACCAGGCTGAAGGCCGAAGGCGACGGTACTGAGTTCTTTACGGATGTCTTGGCGCTCGATCCAACCCCAGTCACCCCTTTACGGCTCATATCGTCTTGACTGTATTTGCGTGCGAGGTCGCCAAAGTTACCTCCTTCAGCGAGCTCTCGGATAATCGATTTGGCTGTTTGCCTGAGCAGGTCGGGACCTTCGTCTGCCATTGGCGTGAGGATGATTTGACGCAGATGCATGGCCTCTTCTTGGTAAAAGCGGATTTTGTTTTGGATGTAGAAAGCTTGGATGCGCTCTGGGCTGATCTCGGACTGAGATCTACGATTTTCTTGGCGCATCACGTTGACCACCACTCGGTCATGGATGCTTTCGCGGTACTCGCGCGCGGTGAGTCCTTGTGCACGTAAATATGCCAAGAAACGGCCGCGGTCGCCGCCGAAGTCGCGGTTGAGGACTTCGTCATATTCTTGGTCGATGTAAGACTGTGGAAGAAGTAAGCCTTTTTCTTTGGCAGCTTGGACGATCAAAATACGGTCGATCAAGTTTTGTAACACTTCACGACTCATGCGGTTGATGCTCTCGGAGAATTCTTTTTCAGAGCGTGCTTCGGCGCGCAGGCGTGGAATGATTGGTTCGAGTTCTCTGCGGAGCTGTTCGATGGTGATGATTTCACCTTCAGCGATCGCGGCAATACCGTTACCCATGCGGATCAGAGCGGCATCTTGCTGGCCGTGCGCGTGCTGCGAGAGGCCGAGAAGAGCGAAGGAAGCGAAGAGAAAGGAAAGAGAGCGTTTAAGCGTCATAGTGCGCGTGGCAGATGAGTGAATGTTGAACTATGCTCAACAGTAGAAAAGGATACGGTCTGGTCAAGCGGCGAAAGTGGTCCTTATCAGGCAGACGACTTTTGGTTGCGCCTCAAAAACTTCTGGATCTCTTTCAGCCTCTTCAGCGGATCTTTGGCCGTGAGTCTCGGGAAGCGTGCCCCAGTCTTGAGGAATTCGCCGTTTTTGCCAGGTTGTGCGAGGCGGCAAATTAGGCGCTCACTCTCGCTTTCGACGCGGCGTACACCAGCGCCTTCGGCAAACACGCGCACACGGCTTACTTCGATCAGTGCTTGGCTGGCGCGGGGTAATGGACCAAAGCGGTCGGCCATTTCTTCGGCGATCTCCTCAATGATCGCGCCGGTATTGGCTAGTGCGAGGCGGCGGTAGAGGTCGATTCTCAGGCGTGGTTCGGCAATGTAGTCGGCGGGCAAGGCGGCTTCGATCAGTTGATCCGAATGATCAGTATATTCTGCGTCTTTGATCGCGGCGAAGGCGAAGCTGCCCGTAGTACGGCGTGAGCGCGAACCACCCTCACCGGTAGCGATGAAGTCGAGCTTCACTTCAGCGCGGATACGATCGGCGCCGGGCTCTCCCTTGAGGCGAGCGACGCTTTGTTTGAGCAATTGGCAATAGAGCTCGAAGCCGACACCTGCGATGTGGCCACTTTGTTGCGAGCCGAGCAGATTGCCTGCACCGCGAAGTTCAAGGTCGCGCATCGCAATGCGAAAGCCTGCGCCGAGCTGATTGTGCTGCTTGAGGGCGTTCAGTCGTTTTTGCGCGGTATCGACGAGTGCGGCGTGGCGATGTAGTAGCATGTAGGCGTAGGCTTGCCGATTGAAGCGACCCACGCGGCCACGAATCTGGTAGAGCTGTGCCAGTCCAAAGCGGTCGGCGCCTTCGATGATTAGCGTATTACAATTGGGGATGTCGATGCCCGACTCGATGATCGTGGTGCAGACCAATACATCGAAGACACCAGCGACGAACTGGGTCATGATTTTTTCCAGCTGGCCTTCATCCATTTGCCCGTGGCCGACGGCGACGCGCAACTTCGGGTGCATTTCGCGTACTTGGTGCGCCACGCCTTCGATGGTCGAGACGCGGTTATGCAGGTAAAAGACTTGGCCGCCGCGATCTGTCTCGGCTTGGATCGCACTTTTGATGAGATCGGCGGAGTAACTTTTAACGATGGTCTCGATCGGGCGTCGATTGATGGGCGGAGTCTCTATCACACTCATTGCCCGCGCTCCTGCGAGCGCCATGTACAGTGTGCGCGGGATCGGCGTGGCGCTGAGTGTGAGGATGTCGACGTTGGCGCGCAGTTGTTTGATGCTTTCCTTCTGCTTGACGCCGAAGCGCTGCTCCTCATCGACGACCAGTAGCCCAAGGTCTTGGAAGTGGACATCCTTGCTCAGCAGTCGGTGCGTGCCGATCACGATGTCGATTCGGCCTTCAGCAAGATTCGCGATAATTTCTTTGTTCTCCTTAGCGCTACGAAAGCGACTGACCATATCAATAATGATTGGGTATTCGGCCATGCGCTCGCGAAAGGTGTTAAGGTGTTGTTGGCAGAGCACAGTGGTTGGAACCAGCAGGGCGACTTGTTTGCCGGCTAGTACGGCTTTGAGCGCAGCACGGATTGCGACTTCGGTTTTGCCAAAGCCCACGTCGCCGCAAATCAGACGGTCCATCGGCAATGCTGCCTCCATGTCCGTTTTAGTGGCTTCGATGGCAGTGAGTTGATCGGGTGTTTCGGTAAACGGGAAGGCTCCTTCGAACGACGCTTGCCAAGGGTGATCAGGGGGGAAGGTATAGCCGCCGTGCTGGCTACGTTCGGCGTGTAGGGTGAGTAGCTCGGCGGCATAGTCGAGCGTGGCGATTTCGGCGGCGGCGCGAGTCTTGTCCCATACGGCTCCGCCGATCTTGCCGAGCTTAGGGCTCGATTTGGTCAGGCCGACGTAGCGCGTCAGCAGGTGCGACTCGTGCAGTGGTACATGCACCGTCATTTGATCGGCAAACTCGACGGTGATCACTTCTTTGCTGCCGCCTTGAATCTCTAACTTACTGAGTCCACGAAATCGGCACACTCCATGTTGTAGGTGAACCAGTGGATCGCCGTCGGCGAGCTCTGTGAAATCGAGTAATTGATCGACTTGTGAAATAGTCGGCCGTGCGCGTTCCTGTGTGCGGCTGATTTTGCGCCGCCGACGTCCGAAGTATTCGGTGTCGGTAATTAGAACAATGCCCGAGGAGTCCTTCGTCTGCTTCAGTGGCAGCCATGTTGGCGACCCTTGACAGATGAATCCGCCAGAGATGGTGCCGTGCAGATACTTGGGCTTGAGCTTCGCGGTGAGTGGATTCTCGGCCAGTAGCTCTGCGATGCGCGCGCCCTCACTCTCGCTGGCAGTGACGAAATAGAGTGTCCGCTGCTCTTTTTTCGACCAGTCGGCGATACTGCTTTCAAACTTGGTGCGCGCACTTTGCTCGGACTCGAAGCGATCGAATCCGACCTGCACCGCGTCTGTGTGATGGCGGTAATTGGCTGTTGGTTCGGTGGCGAGTTCGACGCGCTGAGCTTGGTCAAACAGTGCGGGATCTGTATCCACTGAGCAAATACCTAGGCGCAGGTCGTTGGCTCGCGCGCGGCGTGCAAAGACTTGCTCGAAGCTACGGGTCTTGCTGCTGCTAGCCGTTAACTTTTCAAAGCGATAAGGATGCTCGCGGACAAGTTGCGAGGGTTCTTCAAGAATCCATGTAATCGGCTGATCGGTTAAATAATCGATCAACTGCCCATCTGCGGCGTTGGTTTCTTTAGCACTTTCGGCGGCCGAGATCGTAATGTTGCCAACCTTTTCTAGTGTGCGTTGAGAGCTGGGGTCGAAGCTGCGAATGCTCTCAATCTCGTCGCCAAAAAAGTCGAGTCGGTAAGGTTGATTGGCATCGTAGGGATAGACATCAATCAGGCCGCCGCGAGTAGCGATCTGGCCGGGATGTTCGCAGAGCGCTTCAGAGTCGTAGTCGAGCTCACTGGTAAGTGTGGCGACCAGTTGTTTGAAGGAATACGCTTCGCCAGTGCGTAGCTTGAGTTGGCGACGTTCAAATTGAGTGCGCTCTGGACAGTTGCCAAGGATCGCTTCAGGCGTGGCGACGATTAGGCGGGCGTTGTTACTGGAGCGCAGCAAGGTGCTGAGAACGGATAGACGCTCGCAGCTGCGGTCTGCGCGGCGAGTGGCGTCGATGTCCGGTGGCGGCACTTCTGGAAAGTGTAACACCTCCAGGATGACCTTCGGTGCGAGCCACTGAGCATA
>ERZ651776.2534-NODE-2534-length-19652-cov-80.937011_pt1 | contig 19652 bp, 20 predicted proteins | sample MGYA00514761_ERZ651776 | MGnify/ENA metagenome assembly ERZ651776 | reverse complement strand
GAGATTTTGTTATTATTCAAAAATTCATTAATTAAAATCATTAATTTTTCAAAATTAATTTTACTATTTTCATGACTGCAAGTATAAATATTTTTACTAACCATGAGTGTTAAAAAAATTTTATCTCTAGCAGCATCTACAATTAAATTATTCATTATAACAATGTTATTAATGTTTAGTTGTAAAGCAGATGAAAATAATATCAAATATTATTCTCCTGACATGGGTATACTTTCTCTTATGTATCACCGATTTGATGAAAATAAATATCCATCTACAAATATTCAAATGGATATATTTAAGGAACATATTTCAATAATTAGGCAATCAAACCTTAAATTCTATGATCCCAAAAATTTAGAAAATAACTTTTCAACAATTAAAAAAGAGAAAAAAATTCTTTTAACCATTGATGATGCTTTCACTTCTTTTTACAAGGTTGCTTGGCCTTATTTAAAGCAAGAAAAAATCCCATTCATATTATTTGTATCAACCCAATCGATTGGAAAATATGGTTATATGACTTGGGAACAAATAAAAGAATTAGAACAAGAGCCTTTTGCCTATATTGGAAATCATGCCCATTCTCATGATTACTTAGTAGATTTTAACAAAGAAGATTTTATGAAAGATATTAATTCTTCTACTTCCATATTTAATAAAAATTTAGGATATAATCCTATTTTCTTTTCTTATCCCTTCGGTGAATATAGTCTAGAAATTAAAGAATATATTTCTAAAAATTTTAAATATGCTTTTGGACAGCATTCAGGGGTGATTGATCACAATAAAGACCCCTTTGAACTTCCACGATTTCCTATTAATGAAAAATATGGTGATTTAGATCGATTTAAATTTTTAGTAAATCTTTATCCACTTCAATATAAAAATTTATATCCTGAAGATAAATACGTAACAGATAATAATCCTCCTGAATTTTATGTAGAATTTTTCGATGAACAAAAAAATATAAATAATATTAATTGTTTTTCTGATGAAGGTAATGAATGGAAGCAGTCCAATATAGATTTTAATGAAAATAAATTACGAATAAATTTTAGGGAAAAATTTTTGTTTAGAAGGGGAAGAATTAATTGTTCTCTTAATGATGATGGATTATGGCGATGGTTTGGAGTTCAATTTTCAGTTGAACAAAATTAAATTAAACTATTAAGTTCAATACTTGATGGCATTAACTTTGCATCATCAAAATCTGTTAATTTATTTTGTCTAATAATTTGTTGTAAAATTTTTACATACTCTTTTCCAGTCTCTGCATATTCATCAAGATGTTCTGAAAGAATAATACTATCTAGCTCCTCACCATTATCTCTTAGTTCTGCTCTAGCACTTCTAAAATCTCTATAAGATGAATGGGTATTTAAATTTCTTTGATAAGCTTTAACTGATGCCTGTAACACGTTAAATCTCATAACTTTGTGTGTGCTATCATTATCAGCATCAGAGGGTTTTATTCCATCACCAGACCACGTCCACTGACCAAATAATGCATTTCCTTCTTGTGCAAATCTAGATGTTCCCCACCCAGTTTCTTTTGCGGCTTGAGCGATTGCCATTGAAACTGGTACTTCGTCCATTCTTATTTTAAGTGTTGATAAATCTTTATTAACAACTCCATATTGTTTAAATTTTGAGTTCAGCCAATTTTGTTCTGCTTTAGTATTTTTACTTTTATTTAGAATAGTAAAAAGTTTATTACGGTCAGATTTAATATTATTATTTTCTTCAATGACTAATGGTAAAATAATTTGGATAAATAACTCTTTTCTTTTTTTAGCATTTTCTATTTTAGTAATCTCTGCCGGTAATAATGTTAAAGAAATCGGTTTTACTAATTTATTTTTTCTTACATCTTCTAAATTATAATTTGTTGATTTAAATAACTCTTCAATTGTAGATGCACTTAATCTCACACTATCTTTATCTCTTGGCTGTTGATCAAATGTGAAAATGTCTTCAAATAAAGATTTTTTATCTAAGCCATCATCTAGTTTTGGATCTTGGTTTTCTAGTAGTTTATTCAAATTATTTTTGGAACTGTTCTCATAGTTTTTAGAAAATAATATTTTTTTATTTGTAAGATCAATGGCAAGTGGCAAAACAAAGAAAAAAGAGATTATAATTAAACTAGATAAAAAAGTTTTTGATAGGGTATTTAAGGTAATAGATTTTTTTTTGTAGATATTCTTTCTTATTATAAGTCCCTTTTTTTTTAAAAATCTTTTTATCTCTAACAGTGAAAATTCTTTATTTCTCATAACTATATAGCTACCACCTCTTTTACCTCAGGGAGATAATGGCACAAAAGATTTTGCACTCCTTGCTTAAGTGTCATTGTTGAGCTTGGGCATCCAGAGCAACTACCTTGTAGTTCTACTTTGACAACACCATCTTTAAATTCTTTAAATTTAATATCTCCACCATCTTTAGCAACAGCTGGTCTAATTTTAGACTCTAAAATACTTATAATTTGTTTTTCTATTTCACTATGTTTTTCTTTTTCCCCTCCGAATAATTCATTCGCAATGACAAACTCTTTGCCCGTAGAGTAGAAATCATTAATCAAAGAAATTGCTATATGTTTAATATCATCCCAACTTATTTCTTCTTTCTTATTAATTGACAAAAAATCTGCACCTAAAAAAATAGCTGTCACGCCGTTAACAGATAGCAAGTTTCGAACTAACTCGTTATCAGTCTCTTCTTTTTTAGTAACTTCAAAAGATCCATTATTGGATACCCTTTTACCAGGAAGAAACTTTAAAGAATTTGGATTTGGTGTAGCTTCGGTTTGGATAAACATTATTATATATATAGTGATAAATTATGAAATTTAAACTAATTAATATATTTGTTTAAAAACCAACTAATTCTTTTATTTCCTTAATTTTTTTAGATGCAACTATATCTGCTTTTTTAGACCCCTCTAACAGAATTGTATCTAAATATTTTTCATCATTTAGTAATTCTTTTATTTTTTTTGAAATAGGTTCAATTTTTTCAACTAAAACATCTGATAGTTCTATCTTAAATTCAGAAAAATTTTTTCCTGAAAATTCATCTATTGAATTTTGTAAACTTTGATTTTTCAAGCTAGAGTAAATACCTAATAAATTTTCTGCTTCAGGTCGCTCAACCAACTCATCAATATTTTTTGGTAATGGCAATGGGTCAGTTTTTGCTTTTTTAATCTTATTAACTATTTCATCTTTACTGTCAGTAAGATTAATTCTACTAAGATCTGAAGGATCTGATTTGCTCATTTTTTTTAATCCATCTTTTAAACTCATTATTCTAGAAAATTGTTTTTGTATCAATGGCTCTGGCACTTTTAAAAACTCAGGTGCATTAAAATCATTATTAAATTTTTGCGCAATATCTCTGCAAAGTTCTAGGTGCTGTTTTTGGTCGTCTCCTACTGGCACATGTGTTGCATCATAAAGCAAAATATCAGCAGCCATCAAAACAGGATATGAATAAAGACCAATACTAGCTTTTTCTTTATCTTTTCCAGCTTTTTCTTTAAATTGAGTCATTCTATTAAGCCAGCCAATCCTTGAAACACAACTTAAAATCCAAGCAGCTTCTGAATGTGCTGACACCATTGATTGGTTGAAGATAATGTTGTTATCTGGATTGATACCGCTTGCAATAAATGTAGCAGCTGTCTCTCTTATATTATTTTTTAATTCCTTAGGATCTTGCTTAACTGTGATTGCATGAAGATCTACAACACAAAAAATGCAATGATTTCCCTTGTCATTTTGAAGCTCTACAAAATTTTTTATAGCGCCAAGATAGTTTCCCAAATGAAGATTGCCTGTAGGCTGAACACCTGAAAAAATTTTTTTACTCATGTTAATAGTTTAGATTAATATCACTTTTTTTAAAAGCTTTGATTAAGAGTGCTATAAAAATATAGAATGTAAATCCAACAATTACTGTTGAGATTAAATATATTGCTTTAAAATTTTCGGAATACATTAATTGTTCATTAAAAAAATTAATCAAAAAATTAAAAAAAATACCCATTAGAATAGAGGCTACTATAATTTTGATAAATCTATCAATGAAAACTAAATTAAATTTAAACAAATTATCTTTTTTTAAAAAAACAAATAAACAAATTGCATTAAACCAAGATGATATTGTAGTTGCTATAGGTAAAATAATAAATCCTATTTCCTTAAAAAAAATAACACTTATAAATATATTTAATAAAACTGAGATTAGAGAAATATAAAAAGGTAATCTTGTATTGTGTCTTGCGAAAAAAAAAGCAGAAAAAACTTTTATCAATGAAAATGCGGGTAAGCCAATAGCAAAATAAAATAGAGCCTTTGCTGAATTTTTAACACTTAATTCATCAAAAGATCCATAACCAAATAATGACGATATAATTTCTTCTGAAGCAATTAACAATGCAATTGCAGCAGGGATACTTAAAAACAAACTTAATTCTAAAGCTTTATTTTGAATTAAATTCATTTTATCTTTATTTTGATTTTGAACATACTTAGATAATTGGGGCAAAATAACTGTACCAATTGCAATTCCAGCAATTGCTAAATTTATTTGATAAACTCTATCTGCATAATAAAGATAAGAAACTGCACTAGTTTGAAATGAGGCAATAATTGTTCCAACTAAAATATTTATTTGGGTAACACCAGATGAAAAAATACTTGGTAATAATTTTTTAAAGAAATTTTTTACTTTTTTATCAATCTTGATTGAAAAATTTACTATAGGTGAAAAATATTTTTTTACATAAAAATATAAAAAAATAAGCTGTAAAATACCTGAGATTGTCACAGCATAAGATAAATAATACACCAATTGATCATCTAAAATTTTACCCAAAAATAAAACACTAATTAAAAGTATGTTTAAAATAATTGGTGCAGCTGATGCTACAGCAAATTTATTATGTGAGTTTAAAATAGCAGAAAAAAAAGATGCTAAACTAATAAATAAAAGAAAAGGAAATGTAATTCTTGTTAGAGTTACGGCTATTTCCATTTTCTTAAGATCACCCTCAAAACCAGGTGCTATTAGAAAGACGAATACTGGCATTAAAATTTCAATAAGAAGAACTAAAAAAAACAATCCTAAAATTAATAAGTTAAAAATACTATTAGCAAAAGCTTGTGATTTTTTTTTATTATTTAATAAAGAGGAATAGCTTGGGACAAACGCAGCATTAAATGTTCCTTCAGAGAATAATCTTCTAAAAGTATTTGGAATTCTAAATGCAACAAAAAATGCATCAGCTAGCAATCCTGTTCCAAGAAAAATTGCTATTAAAATATCTCTTAAATAACCTAATAATCTACTAATTATCGTAAAAAAACTAAACGTACCTGTTGACTTGAGAAGATTCATAAATCATATTAGTCTTAAATTCGCTTCAATTGTATACCTAATTACCAAAAATGAAAAAAACTAAAATAGACCATTACACTGATAAAGAAGCTCTAGAATTTCATAGTTTAAATAAACCTGGAAAAATTGAGATTAATTCCTCAAAACCAATGACGACAAAGAGAGACTTAGCACTTGCTTACTCTCCAGGTGTAGCGGTTCCAGTAAAAGCAATTGCTGACAATCCTGAAGCAGCCTATGATTACACCTCTAAAGGTAACTTGGTGGCTGTAATAAGTAATGGATCTGCAATTTTAGGAATGGGAAATCTGGGAGCATTAGCTTCAAAGCCTGTAATGGAAGGTAAGGCAGTTTTATTTAAAAGATTTGCAGACATCGACTCGATAGATTTAGAAATAGACTGTAAAGATTCTGATGAAATAATAAATAGCATTAAAAATTTTGCATGTAGTTTTGGTGGGATTAACTTAGAAGACATAGCTGCACCTGACTGTTTTATTATTGAGGAAAAATTAAAAGAAATTTTAGATATTCCTGTATTTCATGATGATCAACATGGAACTGCAATAATAACTACGGCAGCTTTAATTAATGCTCTAGATATAAGTGGCAAGTCAATTAAAGATATTAAGGTTGTGGTTAATGGTGCTGGTGCTTCTGCAATAGCTTGTACTAATTTATTTAAAAATAGTGGTGTCTTAAATGAGAACATAACCATGTTAGATCGAAAAGGTGTTATCTATAAAGGAAGAACAGAGGGTATGGACCAGTGGAAATCGGCTCATGCAATTGAAACTAAAAATAGAACACTTGAAGATGCAATAAGTGGGGCAGATGTATTTTTGGGACTATCTGCTAAAGGGGCTCTAAAAAAAGAACTTGTAAAAAAAATGGCAAAGAATCCAATAATTTTTGCTTGTGCCAACCCTGATCCCGAAATAACTCCTGAAGAAATTATGGAAGTAAGAGATGATGCTATTATTGCAACTGGCAGATCAGATTATCCTAATCAAGTTAATAATTTAATTGGTTTTCCTTATATTTTTAGAGGAGCTTTGGATGTTAGGGCAACAACAATTAATGAGGAAATGAAGGTTGCAGCTGCAAACGCAATTGCTAAATTAGCAAGAGAAGATGTTCCAGATGAAGTAGTTGCTGCAATGGGTGGCGATCGTCCTAGATATGGAAAAGACTATATTATTCCATCTACCTTTGATCCAAGGTTAATTAGTGTTATCCCCGCAGCTGTTGCCAAAGCTGCTATGGACAGTGGAGTTGCAAAAAAACCGATAAAAGATTTTGAGCTTTATAAAGATCAACTTAAACAAAGACTTGATCCCTCAGTAACTATTATGCAAGGTATTAATTCTCATATTAAAAAAAATCCAAAGAGAATTGTTTTTGCAGATGGAGAAGATGAAAATACATTGAAGGCTGCTATAGCTTTTAAAAACTCTAAGCTAGGGATACCAATCTTAATTGGTAAAAAAACAAAAGTTAAAGAAAGAATAAAAGAAATTGGATACAATGAAAACTTTGATATCGAAATAATAAATTCTCAAGATAATGAAAAAAGAGAAAAATACGTAAAATTTTTATTTGCCAAACTTCAAAGAGAACAAGGTCTACTAGAGAGAGATTGTGACAGGATGGTTAGGAATGATAGAGTAATTTGGGCAGCTTGTATGGTTGCTTGTGGTGATGCTGATGGTGCTGTTACTGGCAACACACGGAGATTTGGATCATCTTTTGATAAAGTTACACAAGTAGTAGATGCTAGACCTGGTGAAATAATGTTTGGTTTAAACATGGTCGTTGCTAAAGGAAAGACAATTTTTGTTGGGGATACTAGTGTAAATGAATACCCAAGCTCAGAAGAGCTTGCTGAAATTGCAATTTCGTCTGCTCGTGTAGTAAAAATGTTTGGCTTTGTTCCAAAAGTTGCTTTTGTTTCTCACTCTACTTTTGGCCAACCTCTCACAAGTAGAACTAAGCATATTAAAAAAGCTGTTGAAATTTTAGAGAAGAAAAATGTCGACTTTGATTTTGATGGAGATATGCAGCCAGATGTTGCTCTTAACTCAGAATACAAAGAACTTTATCCTTTTTCAAGTATCGTTGGAAATGCAAATATTTTAATAATGCCCGGACAACATAGTGCCGCAATCTCTTATAAATTAATGAAAAGTTTAGGTGACACAAGAGTAATTGGACCTTTATTAATCGGATTAGGGCAACCCATTGAAATAGCACCTTTGAGATCTTCTACATCTGAGATTATAAATCTAGCATCAGTGGCTGCTTACTCTGCTGACGTTATAGATTATAAAAAAAATTAATCTTTTTGAATTCTTAAATCTTCAACCAAAACAATACTTGCTATAACATTCTCAACATCAAGTATTTCTTTTGCTTCATTTATTACTTCTTTTTTTTCTTCATTTGTTAAAGCAATTCCATAAATGAATATTTTTTTCTTATAAGTATCTATTTGATAATTAGTTGAATTTATTTTTTTATTGAAAATTAACGCAGAACGTAATTGAGAAGTTATCAATAAATCTTTTGCAGATTGTTTAAAATTAAAATCTTCTTTTATCTTGATATCATTTCTTACAGATCTGACACCTTTTGTTTCCCATGCTAATTTAGTAATTTGAAGTTTTTCTTCAGGATCATCTACTTTACCAGTTAGAAAAATTCTTCCATCTAAAACTTTAGTGTTTACAGATATCAAGTAACTTTTATCTTTTAATAATAATCTACCAGCCAGATTTTTTTGCATCACAGAATCATCTATTTGAGTACCTAAAGATCTTGGATCAAATGCAACACTTACACCTGTTCCAAAAACACCCTTTGAACTTAATCCTACACATCCAGTTAAAAACAAACAAATTAAGCTTATTAAAATAGTTCTATTTTTCATTTTTCAATTTTAGACAATAATTATAAATTTCTTTTTTTGGCACATTAGAGTTTTGGCTAATTAAATCTGTAATATCTTTTATACTTAGTTTCTTAATCATTTTTTGAATATTAATTTTATCTGATTCTTTTAAATTTATCGAAGAATTTTTTTCTTTTAATTTTTCAGAAATAACAATTGTTAATTCTCCTTTTGGGTCAGATTTAAAAGGTTCAAGTTTATCAATGTCGGTTCTAATATATTCCTCATAATACTTGGTCATTTCTCTACATATTAAGATCTTTCTATTTATAAAATATTCTTTGATGTATTTTACTGATTTGTTGAATTTCCTTGGTGAAATAAAAAAAACAATGCAGCCATCTTGTTTTTTAAGTTTTTCAAAATCTTCTTTGAGTTTATTATTTTTTTCTGGAAAAAAACCATAGAAAAAATATTGCTCATTAAAACCACTAATTGATACAGCAGATGAAACTGCTGATGCTCCTGGAATAGGATAAACTTTAATTTTATTAATTAGGCATTCATTAACTAATATTGCCCCAGGATCTGATACAGAGGGTGTTCCTGCGTCAGAAATTAGAGAAACAACACAATCCGACTTCAAAATTTGAATAATTTTGGATAGGTTTTTTTTTTCATTAAATTTGTGATTTGAAATAAGTTTGGACTTGATTTCATAACGATCTAATAGGTTTTTTGAAGTTCGGGTGTCCTCGCACAAGATATAATCTGATTTTTTTAACACCTCTAATGCCCGCAAAGTAATATCACTTAAATTTCCAATTGGTGTGGAGACTATATAAAGGCCACTTTTAACTTTATTATTTGTAATGTCAGTATGTAGAATCATTAAATTATAAACGTTATAATAATAACATTAAAATGAAAAAAATTATTAAAATTATATTGTTTTTGACCTTAACACTCTTAATGAGTTTAACGAGCATTAAAGCAAATGAAAAAATAAAGATAGGTTTGCTCATCCCTTTAACAGGTGAAAATTCAGAAATTGGTGAGTCTATAATTAACTCTGTAGGACTTGCTATTAACAAAATTAACAACTCTTCAATTGAAATTATTCCAAAAGATACAGGATCAAATCCTGATATGGCCTTAGATGCTGCAATAGAATTGTCAAACTTAGGTGTCAAAATTATTATAGGCCCTGTATTTAATGAAAGCTTAGCTTATCTTAATAAAGTAAATGAAATAACTTTTTTAGCTTTAACAAATAAGAATAATAATTTTTCAAAAAATATTATTAATGCAGGAATAAATGCAACATCCCAATTAAGAGCAATTGATAGATTTATAAAATTAGAAAAAATTAAAAAAACTATTTTTTTAACTCCTGATATGGACTTCAAAAATGAAATTGAAGTGGCTATTTCTAGATCTAAAATTAAAGTAAAAAAAAATTATGTTTATAATACTGATCCAACTAAGCTCACTGAACAAATAGAAAAAATCACTCGTTATCAAATTAGAAAACAAAATTTACAAGATGAAATAACAAGATTAGAAAAATCTGATGAAAGTAATAAAGAATTGTTAATTGAGAGATTAAAAAAGAGAGACACGCTTGGAAATGTAAATTTTGATTCAGTTGTAATTTCAGACTTTGATGAAAGCTTAAAAAGTGTAACTACTTCTTTATTGTATACCGATGTCTCACCAAAAGAAAAATATTTTATCACTCTTAATCAATGGTTTGACGAGTCACTTCTTAAAGAAACAAGTTCACAGCCGCTTTATTTTCCATCTGTAAATAAAAATAATTATGAAGAATTTTCATCTGAGTATTATGAAAAATATAATCTATACCCAAATCAATTGTCTTTTTTAAGTTATGATTTGGTTGGTCTTGTTTATTACCTGATACTGCAAAATGATAATATTATTGATCAAACTATGTTTGCCAAAAAAACTTTATTCAAGGGGAAAGTTGGAATTTTTGAAATCCAGGACAATAAAATAAATCATATTTTAAATTTCTATAAAGTTGAGGATGAAAAATTTAAAAAAATTTTTTAATTTTTTTGAAAGCTTTAAATCTATGATCTATTTTATATTTTTCAGATGCTTTCATTTCTCCAAAAGTAATTTTTTTTCCTTTTGGAATAAAAATTGGATCATATCCAAATCCATTTTTACCTTTCATGGCAGGTGAAATTGAACCTTCAATTTTACCAATAGACCTTATTAATTTTCTATTTGGGTCAAATATAGTTAATGCACAAACAAACCTTGCTCTAATTTTTTTTTGTTTCCAGTTTTTATCTTTTTTATTTAATTCTCTAAAAACTCTATTCATTGCTTTTTTAAAATCACCTTTTTTTCCACCCCACCTAGCTGAATAAATTCCTGGTTGTCCCTTTAAAAGATCAACCTCTAAACCAGAGTCATCAGATAAACATATTAATTTAGATTTTTTTGAAAAATATCTTGCTTTTATTGATGAGTTTTCTGCAAATGTTTTACCATTCTCGGCTGGACTTTTAATTTTGAAATCTAAAGGTGAATATATTTTGAGATAATTGGGTAATAAATCCTTAATTTCCTTTAATTTTCCCCTATTATTTGTTCCAACAATAAGTTCGGTAATTTTTTTCTTTGGCATCTAGCAATTTTTAAATTTCATACCATATAAGTCCCTATGGAAAAAGAGCAAAACACTAACTCGGATAAGCAAAATAAAGAAGCTGAGGATAAGATAAACGAGGAACAAAATAATGATGCTCAAACAAATAATAGTACAGATTCTAAGGATGATAAAAAAGAGATAAAAGAGCTAACACCAGAAGAAAGAATTGTAGAACTAGAGGATAAAGTTGCAAGAACATTTGCGGAAATGGAAAATCAAAGAAGAAGGTTTGAAAAAGAAAAAGATGATGCATTTGACTATGGTGGATTTTCTTTTGCTAAAGAAGCTCTAAATCTTATTGATAACTTAGAAAGATCAAAACAAATTCTAGAAAGTGATGAAGCATTAAAAGGTACAGAGGCTCTTAAAAAAACTTTAGAACATTTTGAAATTATTAGTAAAGATATGGTATCGATTTTTTCAAAAAATGGAATTACTCCTATAAGTTCTATTGGTAAAAAATTAGATCCAAATCAACATCAAGCAATGATGGAAATTGATGATGATCAAAAAGAACCTGGCACCATAGTTCAAGAAATTCAAAAAGGATTTATGATGAAAGACAGACTTTTAAGACCAGCTCTAGTTGGGGTGTCAAAAAAAACAAAAACAGAAAAAGATGAAAAAAATGAGGAAAATAAAGAGAATTCAGACAATTAATAGTATTTGTCAGAGCTTGTAGATTAAAAATTAACAATTATATGAAAGGTAGGAATTAAATTATGAGCAAAATTATAGGAATAGATTTAGGAACAACAAATTCATGTGTTTCAATCATGGAAGGAAGCCAAGCAAAAGTTTTGGAAAATGCTGAAGGTGCTAGAACAACACCTTCTGTTGTTGCTTTTACTGAAGATGGTGAAAAACTAGTAGGCCAACCAGCTAAAAGACAAGCCGTAACAAATCCAGAAAATACTATATTTGCTGTAAAGAGATTAATTGGAAGAAATTTTGAAGACCCTACTGTAAAAAAAGATATCGCTGCTGCTCCTTTCAAAATTGTTAATTCTGAAAAAGGTGATGCTTGGATTGAAGCAAGAGGAGAAAAATATTCTCCATCTCAAATCTCTGCTTTCATACTTCAAAAAATGAAAGAAACTGCTGAAAAATATTTAGGACAAGAAGTAACCAAAGCAGTTATTACAGTTCCTGCTTACTTTAATGATGCCCAAAGACAAGCAACAAAAGATGCGGGTAAGATAGCGGGTCTTGAAGTTTTAAGAATTATTAACGAACCTACTGCCGCCTCTCTAGCTTATGGTTTAGACAAAAAACAAAATAAAAAAATTGCTGTTTATGATTTGGGTGGTGGAACATTTGATGTATCTATTCTTGAATTAGGAGATGGTGTATTTGAAGTTAAATCAACTAATGGTGATACGTTCTTAGGTGGTGAAGATTTTGATAATGCTATAGTTGACTACTTAATTGGTGAGTTTAAAAAAGATAGTGGTATTGATCTAAAGTCAGACAAATTAGCTCTTCAAAGGCTTAAGGAAGCTGCTGAAAAAGCAAAAATTGAATTATCTTCAGCAGAACAAACTGATGTTAATTTACCCTTTATAACTGCAGACAAAACAGGTCCAAAACATATTAATTTAAAAATGACTAGAGCAAAGTTAGAGGCTTTAGTTGAAGATTTAATTTCAAGAACCTTGCCTCCATGTAAAACTGCTCTTAAAGATGCTGGTCTTACAGCAAGTGAAATTGATGAGATTATAATGGTTGGTGGAATGACAAGAATGCCAAAAGTTATAGCTGAAGTTAAAAACTTTTTTGGTAAAGAGCCAAATAAAAGTGTTAACCCTGATGAAGTTGTTGCAATGGGTGCAGCAATTCAAGCTGGAGTTCTTCAAGGTGATGTGAAGGATGTTCTTCTTTTAGACGTAACTCCATTATCACTTGGAATTGAAACACTTGGTGGTGTATCAACAAAATTAATTGAAAAAAATACAACAATACCAACTAAAAAAAGCCAAGTATTTTCTACCGCAGAAGATAATCAGCCTGCTGTATCAATCAGAGTTCTTCAAGGAGAAAGAGAAATGGCAACTGATAATAAAATGTTAGGAAACTTTGAGTTGGTGGGTATAGCACCAGCACCAAGAGGTGTTCCACAAATTGAAGTAACATTTGATATTGATGCAAACGGAATAGTTAGTGTTTCTGCAAAAGATAAGGGTACTGGTAAAGAACAAAAAATCCAGATTCAAGCTTCAGGTGGCTTAAGTGATGAAGAAATAGAGAAAATGGTCAAGGATGCTGAAGCAAATAAAGAAGAAGATAAAAAGAAAAGAGAATCTGTTGATGTTAGAAACCAAGCAGATACCCTTCTCCACTCTACAGAAAAAAATCTTAAAGAACATGGTGCCAAAGTTTCTGATGCTGATAAAAAAGCTATTGAAGATGCGTCCTCTGCTTTAAAAGAATCAATTAAAGGAACTGACACCGATGATATTAAGAAAAAAACTGAAACTTTAGTACAAGCTTCTATGAAATTAGGTGAGGCAATTTATAAGTCTCAAGAAAAAAAAGAAAATTCATCTAAAGAAGGTAACAAAAATGATGAAGGAAAAAAAGACGATAATGTAGTTGATGCTGACTTTGAAGAAGTAAAAGAAGAAGGCAAAGAAGGCACCGAAGATAAAGAAAAAAGCGCCTAAGTCTCACAACAACAATCATCTTGGAGTAACTTATGGCTAAAAAAGATTTTTATGACGTCTTAGGTGTTAGTAAAAATGCAAGCCCAGAAGAATTAAAATCAGCCTATAGAAAACTCGCAGTCAAATATCATCCAGATAAAAACCCCGGTGACAAAGCTTCTGAAGATAAATTTAAAGAAGCTAGTGAAGCCTATGGCATCCTTTCTGATAAAGAAAAAAAACAAAACTATGATAATTTTGGCCATGCTGCCTTTGAAGGCGGTGGTGGTAGACAAAGTGGAGGCTTTGGTGGTTTTGGAGGGGCAGATTTTTCAGATATTTTTGAAGATTTTTTTGGTGATTTTGGAGGTGGTGGACGATCAAGAGGAAGAAGAAATACTAGCAATAAAGGCTCAGATTTAAGGTATGATTTATCAATAACTCTTGAAGAAGCTTATGAAGGAAAAAAACAGGATATTAAATTTTCAACTACTGAAAAATGCAACACCTGTAAGGGTAATGGATCAAAACCAGGGCACTCACCTGATAGATGCACAGTTTGTGGTGGAAATGGAAAAGTAAGATCAAATCAAGGTTTTTTTACTGTTCAACAAACTTGTCCTCAATGTGCAGGTTCTGGTGAAGAAATTACCAATCCATGTAATGATTGTAATGGTCAAGGTAATAAACAAGCGTCGAAAAAAATATCCGTTACAATTCCAAAAGGGGTGGATGATGGAACAAGAATAAGGTTGGCGGGCAAAGGTGAAGCTGGTTCAAGAGGTGGAGCAAATGGTGATTTATATTTATTCATAAATGTTCACTCACATGATTTATTTAAAAGATCTGATGAAAATTTATTCTTTGAGTTTCCAATATCTATTGCTGATGCAGCTTTAGGAACAACAATTGAAATACCAACTATTGATGGAGGTAAAGCAAAAATTAAAATACCTGATGGAACCCAAAATGGTAAACAATTTCGTTTAAAAGGAAAAGGAATGCCTTATATGCGAGGAAGCGGCAATGGTGATCTTTATGTGCAAGTAAACACTGAAGTGCCTATCTCATTAAATAAAGAGCAAAAAGAGTTGCTTGAAAAATTTAGAGAAATAGAAAACGAAAAATCAAATCCAAGTATCAAAAAATTCTTTCAAAAAGCAAAAAGTTTTTGGAAAAACTAAAAGACTAATTAGTTAAAAAAGGTTAATATTTTCCTTAATGAAAAAAATTAATTTAGCAATATCTGGTTGTCTTGGTCGAATGGGTCAACAACTCATTAAATCTTCAAGATCGAATAAAAATTTTAAATTAGTAGCGCTAACTGAAAATAAAACCTTTAACAAAAAAATTGCAGGAATAAAAATTAATCTTAATACAAATGAAGCTTTTAAAAATACAGATGTTATAATAGATTTTACGGTACCTAATTGTACTTTTGATATCCTTAAAATTGCATCTAAATTAAAAAAAAGAGTAGTGATTGGTACAACTGGATTTAATCAAAAAGAAGAAAATATAATAAAAAATTACTCTAAAAAAATTCCCATACTAAAAGCGGGTAACATGAGCTTGGGGGTGAATTTACTAATGTATCTAACAGAGATTGCCTCAAAATCATTGCAGGATGAATATTTAAGTAAAGTCTATGAAGTGCATCATAAACATAAAAAAGATTATCCATCAGGAACAGCTCTAATGCTTGGTAAAGGTATTGCAGATGGTAAGAAAAAAAATCTTTATAATTTAATGGGTAAAAAATTTTTAAATAAAAAAACTTTTCCTTATGGAAAAAAGATAAATTTTAATTCTATACGAAAAAAACAAATTATTGGCGAACATGAGGTTAAATTTTCAAATGGTAAAGAAATAATTACTTTAAATCATGAAGCGTTTGATAGGGCTCTTTATTCAGAGGGAGCACTTACAGCCGCCAGATGGTTAATGAGTAAAAAAAATGGACTCTACTCAATGCGAGATATCCTTGATTTTAATAAAAAGAGTATTTAATTTCGATCTAAAATTTTTTTAATAAAAATTTGATTATTATTTACGCAAATAATTTTTAATTCATTCTTTTTTTTTTTTAAAAACTTATTTATTGCTGTAGCAGGAACATCTTCATCTAATCCAGTATACAAGTTTCCATAAAAATAATCATCGCAAATCATGATTCCATTCAAATTCAAAAAACTCCACGCATTATTTATATCTTTATGAACTTGATCAGACTCATGAGCACCATCTACATAAATTATGTCGAAATAATCATTATTTTTATTAAAAAAATTATCTGACCCTTCCTTAAAGAAAGAAAACTTACCCTCAAATTCCTTCATATTGAATTTAAAATTATCTTGGTAATTTTTATGTTTTTCCCATACATCAACACAGAAAACTTTTTTAGGATTAAAATTTTTTAAAATATAAGATGCACTGTTTCCTTCGTATGATCCTATTTCCATATAACTAAAATTTTCAAAATTTTCATTAATAATATACTTCCAGTAATATGCATTAATTGAAAAATAGTCTGTGGTGTTTTTTTTATTTTTTAAATATAACTGATTAAGCTTTCTATATTTTTTTTTCTGAAATTGTACGAATGGATGTTTTAACCTATCTAAACAATAATAATAAAAAACATTAAGACTTGCTTTTCTTTTAATTTGATAATTTATTTTATAATAAAAATTAAGTGATAACATTTGATTAGTTTAATATTAATCTATAAAAAAATACACTATAATTTTAATACAAAATGAATGAAATTTTAAAATCAAAAAAAATAATAAAAATTTTAAATAAATTTTATCCAAATGTCATGTCACCATTAAAAAGTCGAAATAATTTTACTTTATTAATTTCTGTACTCCTTTCAGCTCAATGTACCGATGTAAATGTAAATAATGTGACAAAAGATATATACCCAAAATACTACAAACCAGAACATTTTGTAAAATTAGGAAGAAAAAAAATTGAAAAATTAATAAAAAAAATTGGTATTTTTAGAATTAAAGCTAAAAGTATTTATTTAATGTCAAAACAGATTTTGGAAAAACATAACGGAAAAGTGCCTAGAACCTTTGAAGAACTGGAAAAACTACCTGGTGTAGGCCATAAAACAGCTAGCGTAGTGATTTCCCAGGGTTTTGGGTATCCAGCTTTTGCGGTTGATACCCATATTCATAGACTTGCACAAAGATGGGGTTTAACAAATGGAAGAAATGTAGTTCAAACAGAAAAAGATTTGAAACGAATATTCCCTAAAAAAAGCTGGTCCAAACTTCATTTACAAATAATTTTTTATGGCAGAGAATATTGTAAGGCGAGAGATTGTTATGGTTTAACATGCAAAATATGCACTACTTGCTATCCTAATAGAAAAAAACCTGTTATTACCCAAAAAGCATAGTATGAAAATTTTAGGAATAGGAAACGCAATAGTCGATGTCATTTGTAAGGTTGATGAAAGTTTTATTGAAGAGAATAATCTTACAAAAAGTACAATGAAATTATTTTTTGATGAAAATGAATTCAAGCAATTATTAATTAATCTCAAAATTGAAAAAACTGTTTCTGGAGGGTCTGTTGCAAATTCTATAGTTGGATTATCTCAACTTAGTAACCAAGTAGGTTTTATAGGAAAAATTTCCAATGACAACTTTGGCGACAAATATGAAGAAGGTCTAAAAAAAGAAAACGTAGAATATTTTTACTCAAAAAAGAAAGAAGAATTACCAACAGGTACTTGCTTGATCTTGGTTACTCCAGACTCTGAAAGAACAATGTGTACATTCTTAGGAACGGCAGGAAAGATTAATGAAAATGATGTTAGTTCTGATGCAATTAAAAGAAGCGAGATAATATTCTTAGAGGGTTACTTGTGGGATGAGGGTGAACCTAAAAAAGCATTTGATAAAGCTATTAACAATGCAAATAAAGTAGCTATGTCGCTTTCTGATCAATTTTGTGTGGATAGACATAAACCTCATTTTTTAAATTTAGTAAAAAATAAATTGGATATAACTTTTGCCAATGAGCAAGAGATTACATCATTAATTGATGCAAAAAACTTTAAAGAAGTAGTTAATTTCTCAAAACAGCTAAATAAATTAGTAGTTATTACAAGAGGTGAAAAAGGGGCAGTTGCAATTAACGGTGGTGAAGTTGTTGAATGTGGCATACAAAAAAATTTAAAAATTGTAGATCTTACAGGTGCAGGAGATCTCTTCGCTGCTGGATTTTTACATGGGTATATTAATAAATTATTAACAAAAGAGTGTCTTGAAAAAGGTACAGAGATGTCATCCAAAGTAATTCAACAAATTGGTGCGAGACTTTAAGCTTAGCTTTTGTTTCTTTTAAAACTACCCTTACCTTTTTTAGGCTTAACTATTCTAATTTTATATTTTTTGGTAAAAAGATCTTTTGCGATAATATTTTTTTTTTTAATTAATTTTGTAACCATTTTTATGACTTATAATAAAATTATTATCATTAAATTTTTTTAGAATTTTTTTTCGTAATCTATATATGTGTGTTTCTACTGTATGAGTTTCAAGTTTAGATCTATAACCCCAAACATCAAATTGAAGCTGATCAACACTTACTGAATTATTTGACTGTGATAAATATACAATAATATTCGTCTCTTTTTCTGTTAGTTTCAACTTACTATTTTTTTCGATCAATTCTCTAGAATTTAAATCAATTTTATATTGGTTTATCTTAAGCTCTGATTTATCATTGTATTGTGTTTTCAAAGATTGAATATTAATTTTCTCAATTAATTTAGAAATTTTTATTGGAATATTATCTAAAACAAATTGATTATCAAAATCATTCATTTTTTTTTGAGAAATAATTAAATAATTTTTTGAATTTTTAATTTTATCGTTTAATTCCTTAATATTAGGTACGTCTAAAATTTTAAAGTTTAAATATTCTTCGAGTTCTTCTAAAATTAGATATAAGGATTTGAAATTGTAAATTATTAAATTTTGATTACTCATATATAGTTAGATTATGACAATTTATTTAAAAAATAAACAAACACTTCAAGTAGACGACTTTTATTTCAAATGTAGTATAGGTAAAAATGGACTAGATAGAAAAAAGGTTGAAGGAGATAAAAAAACTCCAAAAGGTACTTTTGAAATTGAATATTTATACTATAGGAAAGATCGAATAAAATTACCTAAAACATTTCTAAAAACCATTGAAATCAAGCCTGATATGGGTTGGTCTGATGATATTAATTTTCCTAACAAATATAATAAACTTATTAGAGTTAACAAAAAAATTCATCATGAAAAACTTTTTAGAAATGACAATAAATATGACTTATTAATACCTATCAAATATAATTTTGGGAAAAGCATCCCTGGAAAAGGAAGCTGTATATTTCTTCATCTTACAAATAATTACAATCCAACAGCTGGGTGTATTGCCTTAAAAAAAAAAGATTTTTTAATTATGATTAAATTAATAAATAAAAATACTAAAATTAAAATTTATTAGTCTCTATTTCCAAAAATCTTTGAACCAATTCTTAAGTAAGTCGCTGAATTTTTTGCAGCTTCAATATAATCAGAAGACATTCCCATACTTAATTCTGGTAAATCAAGTTTTTTAGTTAATAATTTCATTTCCTGAAAAAAAATTTTAGGGTCTATATTTGCAGGTGGAATACACATCAAACCTATTATATCTAGCTCTAATTCCTTACAGTAAGAATGAAACTCATCAAGATTTTTTTTTGTTATACCAGATTTTTGATTTTCATCACCAATATTAACTTGAATAAAAATTTTTACTTTTTTATTTTGTTTTAATTCCTCATTTGCAATTTTTTTTGCAATTTTTTCGCTATCTACAGAATGGATATAATCAAATAATTTAACTGCTAATTTAGTTTTATTAGACTGCAATTTGCCAATTAAGTGTAATTTAATATCTGAATATTCTAACTTAACGTCAGACCATTTATTTATTGCTTCTTGAACCTTATTTTCTCCATAATGTA
>ERZ651776.2532-NODE-2532-length-19668-cov-5.605329_pt1 | contig 19668 bp, 23 predicted proteins | sample MGYA00514761_ERZ651776 | MGnify/ENA metagenome assembly ERZ651776 | reverse complement strand
AAACCGGTGCCCAAATGGGCTGGTTCGAGCCATTCCAGACCTTACGTCCAGGTCCCGAACTGTTTGACTTTGCCCGGCAGCGCTTGCCACGCCTCTAGGACGGCTGGGTCGCCCGACGAGACGACGACGTGTTCATGCGGCCGACCCCAGATAGCCATCAGCACCTGAGCCGATGGACCGCGCATAGTGACCTGACCAGCCGACTCCGATCCAATGACTACACGTCCTACCAGAGCCCCGGTCTCGGACAAGAGCTCCATGGTGACCTCGCCTGGGTCTTCGCCAGCGTCGAAGCGCAAGGCAGGCATGAAGTACTCGGCGGCATATATCGCGGAATCGAGTGCTTCGGCATCGGTGATCTGATGGGCGTGACCGAGTGCTGCTTCGACATCGAGCCGGTGTATCCCGATCTCCGATGCAGCATGCCAGGCCCATAATGCTGCGGTGCCTGCACCTCCAGTCATGGAGAAGTAGACCGGGGTCGGGTCAGTGGTGGCCATCTGATCAAGTGCTCGATGAGCCCAGCTGGCCAACTCGGCTGGTTCGACGCCGGTGGGCAGCTTAGTGACCATGGCCAGTGCTTTGGTGCGAGCGTCCGCGTCGGTAGGCGGGAAGGCCATCATGTGCTCCCAGAAGACGGCCGCACGGCAGATGTGCACGGCTGCGTTGTATACCGTCCACCCTGGACAATTCGGTACGGCCACGACGAGCTCGTCTGACGGACGGCCTGTCACATAGTCGACAGCGGCCCGAGCGGTCTGAATTCGTTTTTCCTGACGCAACATTGATCCGACATTACAGGTCGAGCACGCGGCGGGCGTTGTCTCGAAGATACTTGCGCTCGACGGCGGCTGGCAGCTGCCACGACTCGACGATCTGACGTAGCTCCGGTAGGGGGCCGCAGTTGGGATAGACGCTGCCGAACAACAGTTGGTCCTGCAAGAGATGGCGAAGTGCGGTGATGTACTGCTCACTACCGGGGAACCCATAATGGATGTATTGGCCCGGCACGACGTAGAGGTTCGGTTGTTTGTAGGCAGCACCGATTGCCTCGAGCGCATACGGCCAACCTCCGTGCTGAATGATCACGGTGAGATTGGGAAAGTCGGTCGCCACCCGATCGGCGTACTCAGGTCGGCAATCGTCCATGTAGGGGCCGAGCAAGCTGCTCATGGTAGTCGTCACAACCAGACCAAGACGCTCGGCTTCGTCGAAGAGGGGATAGAGCGCTCGGTCATCAAAGCGACGGCTGAGTTGGGCGGTCGAGGGGTCGATGGTGACGCCACGCATCCCTACCGCCGCGAGTTCACCGAGTCGGGCGACCGCTGACTCTACGTCTGAGGGTTCGACCGATCCGAAGCCGACGAAGCGGTCTGGGTGAGCGACAACGATGTCGGCAATCGTGTCTGCCGAGGTCGGGGCAAGCCCCCGATCGCTGGTTGGTCCAGGAACACCGATCACCCCGATCTGGGTATCGGCCGCTTCCATCTCGGCGAACATCATGTCGACGGACTGGTGCTCGAACGACGGGCACGGGTTCAGATTCATCCGATCGAGATAATGGTACGTCGTGTCTCTGGTCCAGCTTTGTGCCCCGACGGGACGAAAACGGAAATCAATGGCTTGCACTCGGTCGCTCACCTACCAAGTCTCGCGCGCCGACTCTGCAACGAGCTGGGCTTGAGTGGAATAGAGACCGCGGCTACGTTCGATTGGGTGGCAACCAACGACATCGAATTCGGGTGGTTCATACCTACCTATGGCGACGGACCAACCCTGACTGACCGTTCGTCGATGGTGCCGCCATCGAACGAACTATTCGCTCGGGTGTCCAACGCTGCTGAACGAGCTGGTTTCGAGTACCTGTTGGTTCCCGTGGCTGCGGCCTGCTGGGAGGCGTGGATCACCACCGCGATGATGATCCCACAGACGTCGACGATCGACATGTTGGTCGCTGCCCGCCCGGGCGTCATTGCTCCAACAATGATGGCCAAGATGATCTCAACCTTCGACCAACTTTCCGGTGGACGAATTCGAGTCAACCTGATTGCCGGAGGCGGAGAACGAGAGAGCCGAGCCGACGGCGTCTACCTCGATCACGATCAGCGTTACGAGTTCATGGACGAAACAGTCACGCTCATGAAGCAGTGTTGGGCGAACAATCGGCCGTTTGACTTCGCCGGCAAACACGTCAGAGCCGAGAACGTCGATGTCCGACCGAAACCGCTGCAAGATCCACACCCGCCTTTCTACATCGGCGGCATTAGCCCAGCAGCAGTCGAGGTCGGCACCAAACACGCCGATGTCTATCTGTTCTGGAGCAACACGTTCGACCAGATCGCAGCCGACATCGCAACCGTCCGGGAGGCCGCCGAACAACATGGACGTGGCGACAAGCTTCGCCTGGGCCTGCGCAGCCACGTGTTGGTGCGGGAATCGGCGGAAGAAGCACGAACCGCTGTCGAGACACTGATCGCAGGTGCGACCGAAAGCATGCGCACCAACCGAGAGAACAGCCTCGGGGCTGAGTCCCATGCCGACGCTCGGATGCGCGAGGTCGCATCGGCCGCTTCAGACATGGACCACTGGCTTACCGACACTTTGTGGGCTGGCATCACCACCATTCGACATGGTGCTGGTGTCACCATCGTCGGCTCAGCCGATCAAGTTCGCGACACCATCCAGGGGTATGTCGACCTGGGCATCACCAGCTTCTGCCTGTCTGGCTACCCGCACGACGACGAGGCCACTCGCTTCGGTGATCTGGTCATGCCTGCCTTCCGCTAGACCTGCCAGCAACCAGGACTCGCGATTACAGATTGGCCTGACGAACGGTTTGCGACAGACTCGTCCTATGACTGAAGAGCGGGCAAGACTTCACCACACGCACCTGATGGCATCGGACCTCGATGACACCATCTCGTTCTGGCGAGATTGTTTCGGTGCCGAGGTCGTGGCCGATGAATCGATGGCAGGCAGCCGCAATGTCTTCCTGGACATCGGTGGTGGGCGGTTGAACCTGTACGACCAGGCACCGAACCAGCGCGGGCCAGTCCACCATCTTGGCGTGCAGGTCGACGACCTGGAAACGACGGTCGAACGGTTGCGGAACGAAGGATGGCAACCTCGGCCGATCAAGACCGACGGCCCACTGAGCTACTCGATGGTCGAGGGACCCGACGGCGTCTTGCTGGAGGTGTTCCATTTCGACGACACGACGGCCGAGCATCTCAAGCCGTACTTCAATCTCGACTAGCTGTTGGTCCACTCGCGGGATTGGCCAGGTAGGCCACTCATGCCGAGTCGGGCATCGGCGGTTTGACTCGCCATGATTTGGTTTCGGTTCTCTAGGTCAATGCCAGCACGTAGGCTCGAAATTTCGAGGTTCGACCACATGGCCTCTTTGGTCATCCACACGCCGAATGGGCTGTTAGCCGCTATTTCAGCAGCAACGGTGAGCACGGTGTCTTCGAGGGTGTCGTCAGGTACGACTCGACTGACCAAACCGAGTCGGTCAGCCTCGGCCGAGTCGAAGACTCTTCCGGTGAGCAACAGCTCCCACGCCCGGCTTGCGCCGATCAACCTAGGAAGCATCCAGCTCACACCTATGTCGCACCCCGAAAGTCCAAGGCGCACAAATGCGGTGCCGAACTTGGCGCTCTCGCCGCAGTAGCGGATGTCGGAGGCACACGCGAAGGCGAACCCTCCACCAGCCGCCGCTCCGTTTATCGCGGAGATAATTGGCTGGCGCACGTCGCGCATGTGATGCACAACTTCGGCGATGATCTGCTGGGTCGCCATGCCTTGTTGGACCCGACCGAGGTCCTCGGTCCCTGGTACTACGCCAAACCCGTTGAGATCTAAGCCTGCGCAGAATCCTTTGCCAGCGCCGGTCAAGATCACTGCTCGACATTCGTGATCAGCGTCAACCTGATCCAGAGCGTTGTGCAGAGCCTCAACCATCTCATAGGTCAATGCATTGAGCTTGTCGGGCCGGTTAAGAGTCAGCCGGGTTACTCCAGGCATCGGTTCATCGATCAAGACGGTGTCACTCATGGGCATGTCTTAGCCGTTTTGATGCTACGAAACAAAGGTGAGGACAGACCCAGGCACCAAGAATCAGATGCTGCAGGCACCCGTGTCGAAGTGGAAGTACCTCGCGTTGAGCTTGCGATACGCACGCATGCCGGTAGCAATGCCCGCCATCGTCATCAAAGCTGGGAGGTAACCGGTACCGAGCTGGACGATGGGAATCGAAGGACAGCCGCCGGAAATGGCCCAGCCGGTGCCGAATAACACCGCTCCGGGAACGATGCCACGGTGTATCGGTGGCCCCTTTGGTCGGTCCTTGGTGAAGGTGTAGAACAAGGCACCGGCTACGGCAACAGCACCCATGAAGGTGAACAGCATGCGCAGGTCTTGCAGCGTGAACATGGCGTTGAGCTCAGCAAAGTCGCCGAAGCCAATCATGCCGAGGGACGCTCCTAGCGCCAAGCCGAAGAGGCCGACGAATCCGTGTACTCGAAGTTGGTTGGTGGCATGCATGTCAGATCACCCAGAGGAGGAGAGAGGATACGGCAACTGCGGTTCCGAAGAAGACGCTGGTGGCGACCAGGCTCACGGGCTGCAGTCGGCTACAACCGCTCATGCCATGACCGCTGCTACAACCGCCAGCCATTCGTGTTCCGATACCGACGAGAACGCCACCTACGAACAGGTTCGGCCATAACAAGGGTCCGTCGACGACGATGTCAGCGAACGCTGGTCCCATGTCGCCAGCGATCTTGAAACGTCCGTTGATGAGGGCGGCGCCAAAAGCACCGAGCAGGATCGTGACCAAAAGAATGGCATTGGCGGTCATAGGGAGTCGAGTTTGTGGTGGGGGAGTGCTCTCCACCGCCTGATCGGGGGGCGACGAAACGGCGACGCCGCCCCCGCTAGCGCCGAATTGAGATTGCGTTGCTGCCATGAGCGCCGCTTGGAAGTCGTCGGGTGCTGCCGTGAGCGTCTGGTCGCTTCGTTCGGTTTCGCGTTCAACTTTCCAATGGACGACTCGTTCCCATGCACTAGAGACACCGAATCGGCGCCCAACAAGCAGGTGATAAAAAAGGTGATCGAACCGAGTGCCAATGCACCGACCCACCAGTCCCAGTAGGCCATCATGAGTTGCCCCGAAAGACGAATTTGAGTCGTTGCCAGAACGTTGTTGGCACGATGTGTGTCAGTTCGGGCACTGCATCGGGTTCGATGTCATCGAGCACGGCTGTTGCTGTTGCCGTTGAGGCTGCGGTTTCGGTCCCGGTTTCGCTCACTGCTGTTGTGTCGCTGCTAGCGGCTCCGACACGAATCATCTTGCCGTTGGGCAGAAGGGCAAGCGGCGTTGGTTCACCGGTGAGACTTCGGCTCATATCGGGCGCAATCGCGCCAGTTGCTGTCACTGTTGCAGTAGTGGGTTCGCCATGCGGCGAGGCTGTTGCTGAGGTGCGGGTGTAGCGGACACGTATCCGCATGCGAGCAGGCCATTTCGTACCTCGTTTGTGATAGGTCTGCGTTCCCTTCGACGGGGTGCGCCAGCCAAATGAGAGAGGGTTATCTCATTTGGGTGGTTTACCCTAGGCCTAGGCCATACGGCCCTCCGGGTGATCTTGCGCTAGGGAACTACGACAAGGTCGTAGCTGACTGACGACGAGAAGTCATGGGTTGCACACGACAAGGTCAACAGATGGTCGCCCTCGTCGAGGGGCGGTAGTCGAACCCACCAGCCGCCGAGACTCTGCGGAACTCGTCCCCGTCGGGTTCGAGCGGGTTGCCAGGCTCCATGGTGATTTCCCTCGGGCTCGTATCGATCTCGGCTTTCGGTAGGGCCAGCACCGAGCGCGCTCCAGCGCAGACCCTGATGATGAGGGTTCACACATGGCAACAGGTTTGATGGTCCTAAACCGGTGCCTGACTGCTGCTGTTGGCTCTTACGCAGGAGCGGGGGACCAGGCCGAATGTTCCATGGGGATTGTTTGGTCTTCAGCGGTGTATTGCCGGGCGTTACGGTGCACGGGTTATCGATGCAAGTACTGTTGAATAGCGAGAGGCGTTGGACGAGCGAACGCCAAACCACTTCACTCCAGAGACACGACTCAGACGCGAACGGGATGGGCAGTTCATGAGTACCTCAACCACGACCGGGGCTCAAGGTAGCAATGGTCTGGGTGGCTTCGAGCGTTTCCTGACGGTTTGGGTAACCCTCGCAATCCTCGCTGGCATCGGACTCGGACTGGTGGTTCCCGGCGTGTTCGAGCAGGTCGCTGACCTCGAGGTGGCAAACGTCAACCTGGTCGTCGCCGCGCTGATCTGGCTGATGATCTACCCGATGATGCTCAAGGTCGAACCCGACTGCCTGAACGACGTCCGCCGGCGCCCCAAGGGTCTCGTTCTCACACTGATCATCAATTGGCTGGTCAAACCATTCACAATGGCTGGCCTGGCGTATCTCTTCTTCCGATTCGTGTTCGCTGATTTCGTCCCCGCTGGCGAAGCTGACGAATACATCGCGGGCATGATTTTGCTCGGGGTCGCCCCATGCACCGCGATGGTGTTTGTGTGGAGCCAACTCACCAACGGCAACCCCAACTACACCCTCGCCCAAGTTTCCATCAATGACCTCATCTTGGTCTTCGCGTTCGCACCGATCGCTGGACTGCTCTTGGGCGTCACTGACCTCACCGTCCCTTGGGCCACACTCATTGCGTCCGTCGCTATCTTCGTTGTCGTGCCACTCGGCGCGGGTTTGGCAACTCGCTCCTCGCTTCTGCGAAAGGACGGGCCCGAGGCGGTCGACACATTCGCGGCGCGTCTCAAAGCGACGTCGATTATCGGACTGTTGCTTACCGTCGTACTGCTCTTCGGGTTCCAAGCCGAAACGATCATTGACCAACCGGCACGGGTCCTCATGATTGCCGTTCCACTTCTTATCCAGAGTTATGGAATCTTTGCGATTGGCTACGGCGCAGCGCGCGTTCTGCGGCTTCCCTTCGACGTTGCTGCTCCTGCAGCGATGATCGGCACATCCAACTTTTTCGAACTGGCCGTAGCAGTCGCTATCAGTCTCTACGGCCTCGGATCCGGGGCCGCTCTGGCCACCGTGGTCGGCGTGCTGATCGAGGTGCCCGTGATGCTGTCGCTGGTCTCGTTTGCCAACAGAACCCAGAATTGGTTCCCAGCACTAGCCACACCCGGAGCCGCGAAGTAGCCACACCCGGTGGCCGCATCTCGAGAAACGACACCTTGAATCACTTCGCATGCAACAGCATGGCCGTGCCGGGCACAACATTGCTGGTGAAGCTAGTCCTTGGTTGAGTCCATCAGTGCGTCGGCGGCCCGTTCCACTGCGTGGCGGATGTCGACCAATATCGCTTCGACATCGTCCCGAACGTCGGTGACAAGGTGTTTAGTATCGCCGGCGGCCTCGCGTAGTTCGACCAGCACTCCGGCGCGTGCATGGGAGAGGCGATTGCCAACATCGTCGAGATCGTCGCGGACCTCCATGGATGCGAGCACTCCCTGCAGCCGGAGCCAGTCGGTGCGGGAACGCCAGGATCGCAACTGCTTGTCGACCGCGGCACGGTAGCTCATCGGATCGGCGTGTCGGGTCACATCAAGGTCTGCTTCGAGTCCGTCAACAGCAGCGCCAAGGTCCTCGATAGCGTGCGCCGTTTCGATCTTGACCTCTGGCCGTGACTCCAGCCGGTCGTGAAGTTCGCTGCATCGGAGCGCTAGTCGGCTGTGTTGTTGCACGAACGGTTCACGAGTTTTGGGTTTCACGTCGTCGAGAAGAATGTCGAACGCTTGGAGGCGGCTACTCGTAAGCTCGAGGTCAGCGAGAAGCTGGTCGTGGGTCCGTTCGTTGTTGGTCATAACTGGTTCCTTCTCGTGATTGGTTTGTGGAGGCGACCAGTCGTGCCCGTCGTGCCTGGCCCATGACGGTTCTTCTCGGCATTCACTGGCGTAACTAGGACAAAATGTAGAGCGATTGCCGTGCAGACTCTCGGGTCAAAGGTCCCAACCTGCAACGTTCTCGGGTCATATGGGGAGGTCGAGCGCAGCTCGTTGCGGGTCTGGCCCAGGGACTTTGTGCCCTTTACCGTCGAGATGGCAGCGCGCGACGATGGAAGCATGAGCGCCACTCCGTCGTCACCCAACCCCGAAATGTACGTGCTTGACTCACCGTATGAACTGGACCGCTGGCGTCCGCTCGCCCAGTGGTTGCTGTATGTACCCCATGGGCTGATCGTGCGTGCTCTGCAGTCTGTCTCAAGCGTGGTCTTCGTCATCTACTGGGTGATCTTCCTCGCTACTGGGTCTCTCAACCGTGGCCTCTACGGGTTGATGGCGATGATCGAACGCTACGGCGCACGTTCCGGGGCCTTCCTCGTTGGACATTCCGAGGTCTATCCGCCATTCGACTTTGGAATGGGGCCCGCCGACAATGGCGCCTACGCTCCGGTGCGGCTGAATCTGCCCGATCTGCCGGAAACGGTGTCACGCAAGGCTGCACTTAACGTGCTGTTGGCCATTCCTCACTACATCGTTGTTGCCGTCTATGCAATCGGTGCGGTGGTCGTTCGGACCATCGGCTGGTTCTCTGTCCTGTTCACCGGCCGTTGGCCTGTCGCAATGCGGGATTGGCTCGTGCGCTTCTCCAACTATTACTACCGGGTGTGGGCCTTCGTGACCATGGTGCACACCGAGTACCCACGTTTCGGCACCGCACCGGTCTAAGCCCATGTGCTGATTGCAGATCGGACGTTGCGAGCGCAGCTTCGCACGGCATCGTTGCCTGTCGTTTGGATACACCTCGGCCGCAATGACTCCATCGCCGCCGCAATGACTCCATAGCGGATGCCATGACGTCTGTTGGTCCGGTTTGAGGTGTCGAAGATGGTTGACGGCTTCGTGGGTGGCGCTGTCGTCGATGGTTTCCTCGAACTGGATTGCCTCAACCTGCCATGCAGATTCGGGATTGGACGGGGGAGAGGTGCCCAAAACCTCGCCTTCACCAGGTGAGCAAGTTCGACATAGTGCTCATCAAGTAGGCGGCGCCACGAGCGACCCGGTTCCGTTCACTATGGTCTGACGATGAGTCTTGAGTGGGAGCAAGTCGTGGTCGCCAGCAGCGACCCGGTAGCGCTCGGCCGATGGTGGAGTGAAGCACTTCGATGGGTGATTGTGAACGATGACCCGGTGGTGTTTGAGATCCAGCCACAGCCTGATCGGTTGCCAGGGATCTTGTTCTTGGCCGTCGACGAAGCCAAGCAATGGCAGAACCGTCTCCATATCGACCTCCGTCCCGACGACCAGAGCGCCGAGGTGGAGCGACTGATTGGGTTGGGAGCTTCTCGTGTCGATGTTGGGCAGGGCGAGGTGCCGTGGGTGGTCTTGGCGGATCCTGAGGGGAACGAGTTCTGCGTCCTTGCGGCCCGTCGAACACCGATGTAGGTAATTACGAGCGGGTCAGATTGGCTGACGGACGATTTTTAGCTCTCTAGGACTTCGAGGACCCGTTCGGATGGGCGACCTATCACGGCACGATCGCCAACGACTGCAATAGGTCGCTGCATGAGCTTGGGATGAGCGAGAAGCACCTCGACGACGTCATCCTCGCTGGTGTAGCCGTCGTCATCGAGACCGAGTTCGACAAAGTGACCGTCGTGTCGAACCATGTCCGCAACTGGATCTGTCAGTTTCGCGATGATGCCTCGGAGCGTCGGCTCATCGAGGGGATCTTGCAAGTACTCCACAACAGTGAAATCGATATTACGTTCCTCAAGGAGGGCGACCGCCCCGCGAGCGTGGCCTCAACCAGGGTTGAAATATAAAGTCATGTGTTCATTGGCCATGGGTAGAAACTAGCCCTTGAGCAGCAGGTTTGCCGGGGTCTCATGTGATCAACGCTTCCAAGGCCGAATGAGCCCATGGACTTTTCGGAGAATGGTTGGACCGACACTTGGCGACTGACGAGGGCAGAACGAGGTTGACGACACAGGCGACCTCACCGATGCAAGGATCGGCGTCGTTGCGCGGTTTTGCGCTACTTCCTCTAGCTAGTGAGGCACGGATAATATCAGTTATCCGTGCATTGTGCGGTTACTTGGTAGGTGACGACATCAGTCGTCCTGTCGAACACCTGACTAGGTGGCACTACGGCCCATCAGCCGCATGAGCGTTGCCACCGGGTTGTCAGTTTCGACGGCGTCGCCGGGTTGGGTCGCGAAGTTCGCGGATCGCTCTAGCGTCGCTCGTTCGTTGTGCGCGATTTCCAAGCCGAGGTTGACCGTCGTCGGATCGAGGTAAACAGCGTTCCCCGTTGCCTGCCCGATATCCCACGTGTGGCCAAGCTGATCGATGATCCGGTACTCCATGAACAGTCGAGCTGGGATCGACCCGACGGGGTGTTCCACCATCTGATCGAGGGGCTGGTTGAAGGCATCCAGCGCCTTCAACGCCGCAGCGGTGAGTTGTCGAACCACATCATCATCGTCGAGATCCAGGCCCACTGACGCGTCGACGGACCTGGCTAACGCAGCACCACTCATGACGGAGACAACGAAGCGTTCGCCGGCGACGACATGATCAACGACATCGCGGACTGTCCATCCGTCACACGGCGTCGGCAGATCCCACTGATCGGGTTGCACGGTGCGCACGGCATCAGTGAACCGAGCCATCACCACACCCATCGCTTTGCGAATTTCGTCGTCGTACAACATGGAATGGACCTCGGTAGCTCATGTAGCGAACGCTCGGTTCAACGTAGCGGTCCGACGAGCAAGTGAAACTCACGGTGTTCGCGACTTGGTTGACAGGTTGGTTACGAGGGGGCAAGACGCGGTGGCGGCGGGCGTCCTATCACTGGTATGGGCTCCCGAAACGCTTTTAAAAAGTTTGTTGTCTTACCAGTCACAGTTGCACGGATAATGTTCATCTGAGTATGCCGCCCACATCAACTCTGCTCGTCGGCAGCGGCCGGGTTCCGGAATTGTCTCGAACACATCGTCGAGCGTGGTTTCGCGGTTATACGGACAGATACCAAAACAAACAACGTCGGGTCTGTCGTAGCTGCGCGTCGCTACAGCGGTGGTTAAGCGTGAGGGCGAACGCTCCTCCCCTGCTCCAACACATCGGACGCCGAACGGAACCGGATCGGGCTCAGGAACGGGGTGCCGCAGTGCGTAGCCTTGCGGTGTCGTGCGTTGCAACGACGGTCTTCGCCGTCGGCGCACACGAAAAGGGATGTCTGGTGCGGGTTCGAATTGTTATGGCTGTTCTTGTGGTTGTCCTCGGGGCTGGGGCGTGTTCGTCGGGCACCGATGAGTCTCAACCAGCATCATCCGAGGCCGACTCCGGTGCTACAACACAGGATGCTGCTTCTGAAACACCAGGGAGCGACCCCGAGCCAGTCGATACGACCGCGGACGACGACGGAACCAGCCGATACGACGGCGGAGACTGACGACAATGTCTTTGCGAGAGCCGCTGCCGCGGGAGCTTCGGCAACGCTGAACCTGGACAATGGTGAGACGTACGCCTTCAATATTTTGTGCGCTCTTGAATCGCAAGAGTCTGCAGGCCAAGAGATTCTTTTCACGGTGGTGTCGTATGACAACCCAGTCAGCCTCGACGTAACCCAATTCGGGGCGGAGAGTTTGGGAGGCGCTGCCACGATCAGCCTGTATGACAGCGAAACATACGACAACGTTTGGTCCGCTGACACCCTCATAGGCGGGGAGTTAGCGTTGGAGATGATTGGCAACACGGTCACCGGCAGCGGGGTCTTCTTGGCTGGTGAAGAGCGCACAGGTCCCGGCGTGCCAGGATCGTTCGAGGCGAACTGTTAACCAGAGTCATTACGAAGCTCGCAGTTGCAGCCAGACGAGGCATCCCAATGACGGAAACACCACGAGCACGAGCGACATCGTTCGAGGAACTCGGCGCACTATTCGCACGACTTGGTGACCCAGAGCTGAGCAAACTGAGTGTTGCTGAATTCAAGCCGCGTCCGACCGACGTGATCATCACGCCTTTCGGCAAAAGCGGTACGACCTGGACACAACAGATTGTGCACACACTCCGTACCCGGGGTGACATGGACTTCGATGACATCTCACGGGTCGTTCCATGGATCGAGACGAGCCGTCTGCTGGGCCTCGATATCAACGCGGACCAACAATGGTTACCACGGGTCTTCAAGAGTCACCTCAGCTACGACAAGGTGCCTAAGGGTGCGACCTACATCAACGTGATTCGAAGCCCTGTCGACGCAGCGTTCTCCGCGTTTAAATTCATGGAGGGCTGGTATCTCGAACCGGGCACCGTCACCGCTGATGAGTTCGTTGGTCGCCGAGACTCTGGCTACGAGAACCACTTCGTGAGCTGGTGGCCGCATCGTAATGACGACAACGTCCTGTATCTGGTGTTTGAGCACATGAAGGACGACCTTGACGGCACCATCGAACGGATCGCCGCATTCCTCGGTATCGACCTCGATGACGAGTTACGGGCCATCACGCTTGAGCACTCTTCCTTGCCATTTATGCAGGCGCACAAGGATCGCTTCGACGATGCGATGATGCGGCAGCTGTCTGAAGAGTCGATCTTGCCGCTTGGCAGCGACAGCGCAAAAGTACGGGCCGGTACTGTCGGCGATCATGGACTCAGCGCCGACACCGTCGCTGCGATCATGGCCAAGTGGCGAGAGGTTGTCTCTCCAGCGACAGGTTTTGACAACTACGAAACCTTGATCGAATCACTCCGCTGAGACAGCCCAGCTCACCCAGACGGTACCTCTCCCCCATCTGTCGGCCCGTGTACAGAGCCGGGCGCAGACAAACGAAACCGTGACCAAAGGCCCTTGGCAAAACATCCACGACCGCGCACACTGAGGCCACGCAGATCAACAGTTCCTGAGGCAAGACCACCATGACCGCAGCGCTACAAGAGTCCTCTGTTCACCGCTGCTACCTCGGTGCCTCTGGCCAACAACTGACGTGAACCACGACAAGCGTGCACCGTCTCTAGCAGCACAAGATGACTTCGTTCTAGCTGCGTCCGGTCACCCGAGACACTGATGATGGGGATGATCGCTCAAGCGACGGCCCAATCGGTTGACTGGCTCGCTCTGGGCATGGGCCTCGCTGGCGGGCTTGCTCTGTTCCTGCTGGGCATGGGTCAGATCACCGTGTCCCTCAAGGTCGTCGCTGGCGATCGACTGCGGGCCGTGTTGGCTCGACTCTCATCAAACCGAATTGTCGGCGCCATCACCGGTTCGGTAACAACCGCGGTCATCCAGTCATCGTCGGTGACCACAGTGCTGACGGTGGGTTTCGTGTCAGCGAGTCTCTTGTCGGTTACCCAGGCGGCTTCGGTCATCGTGGGAGCCAACCTGGGCACGACCGTGACCGCACAGATCATTGCCCTCGACGTGACCGAGTACGCCTTGGGACTCCTGGCTGCTGGCGCTGCGCTCGCGGCGTTCGCCGGCCGACAGCGCACGACATTGGCCGAACTCGGCACCGCAACGGTGGGACTCGGATTCGTCTTTCTCGGTCTCGACGTCATGGGCGACGCTATGGAACCGCTCGGCCGCTACCAGCCGTTCCTCGACCTGTTGGCTGAGAACAACTCCCCTCTTGTCGGTCTACTTATTGGTGCGGTGTTCACCGGCCTGGTGCAATCATCTAGCGCAACCACTGGCATCGTCATCGTTATGGGAGCGAGCGGACTGCTTGAGCTCGAGACAGGAATTGCGATCATCCTGGGCGCAAATATCGGCACTGCTATCACCGCAGTTCTGGCGGCGATCGGCAAGTCCCGAGATGCATGGCGGGCAGCACTCGTCCACGTTCTCGTGAATACCGTTGGCGCTGCTGCCTGGATCGGTTTCATCGGATCGCTGGCCAACCTCGCGAACTGGATCGGCGGCGATGCTGGCGAGGGCCAAGCAACTCCCCAGCAGTTCGCTAACGCCCATACGGCGTTCAACGTGGTGAACACCGTGGTGTTTCTTGCCCTACTCGGGCCACTGGTCGCGATCACGAACAAGCTGGTACCGGCTTCGGTAGGCACCAAGCCTGTAGGCGCCGCCCGCCCAGCCTTCCTCGATCAGGACGCGCTGGCTACCCCCGTCATCGCTCTCGAGGTGACACGCCGCGAGTTGTTACGTGTTGGACTGCGGGTTCGTTCCATGTTGGTCGGAGCGGTTCCGGCAGCCATGGCCGGCACTCGACGAGAATTAAGCGACATCGAACAACGCGATGACGAAGTTGACGCCCTGCACTCCGAAGTTGTCGCCTACTTGAGGGATCTAAGCCGAAGGCAGCTCAGCAAGGCTCAGCGCTCCGAGATGCTTCGCCTGCTCCGCGTCAACAACGAACTCGAACAGATGGCCGATGTGATTGTCACTGGCGTGGTCGCACCGGGTCTTCGTCGTATCGACGAGGTCGTTACGGTAAGCCCAGCAACGAGCAGCCGTATGGTCGATCTCCAACACGTCGTACTCGGCACGCTCGACGACGCGCTCGAAGCACTCGGCACCGGTGACCCAGATGCAGCTGTTCGGGCGGCCGAGTCCAAAGCCGACTTCTATGATCTCGAACTGATGGCCACCGAACACTTAGAGAATCGCTTGACCGCCCCAGATCCTGCCCGGATAGCGGCGTACTCGATCGAAGTGGGCATGGTTGATGGTCTCCGGCGGGCTCACCAGAGCTGCCGTCGGATCGCCAGCGCGGCGCGAGTCGAACAGCCCGAAGCAACTACGTGAGTGTCGAATTTTCAGCCAGTATTTCTTAGCCCCGCTGCAACGCCGTTGATGGTGAGCAGCAGCGCTCGTTGGATTTGTGCCGCGTTGGGATGGTCAGGACCTGCTGCCCGCGATCGGGCGAGTAGCTCAACCTGCAACACATTGATGGGGTCGAGGTAGGCATCGCGCACCGACAGGGTCCGCTTGAGAATGGGCAGATCGTCCAGGAGCGCGCTGCCCGACAGTGCGTTGATTTCATGCAGCGTGCGATCGTGTTCTGCGGCGATGAGGTCGAAGAAGTGATGCAGGCGTGGATCGACGAGACGATTCACATAGTGATTGGCGATCGCCAGGTCGGTTTTGGAAAGGGTCATTTCGACGTTCGACAAGAAGCCCGCAAAGAATTTCCATCCCCCGTACATTTCCACCAGGTCTTCGCCATGGCCGGCAGAGCGAGCAGCCTCGAGTGCGGAACCAACGCCGAACCAGCCGGGAATGATCTGGCGCGACTGGGTCCAACCAAAGACCCACGGGATCGCACGTAGGTCGGCGATGCCGCTACTGGAGCTCGCTCGGCGGGCTGGCCGCGAACCAATGTTCATGGAGCCAAGTTCGCCGACCGGAGTCGACGTCTCGAAGTATTCGACCATGCCCGGGGTTTCAAGGAATGAGCGATACGTCTCGTAGGCCCGGGTCGACATCAACTCCATCACGTCGTTCCAGCGACCGGTTGTGGCCTCGTCATGACGGGGTCGCCGGTGGGCAACTGTTGCTTCGACCACTGCGGATAGTGCCAAGTCGAGGTTGCGGCGGGCCAGTCGAGGCAGCCCGTACTTGTCGGCGATGACTTCGCCTTGTTCGGTGATTTTGACGGCTCCTGCGACCGCTCCTGCTGGCTGACCGAGGATTGCCTCGTTGGTTGGCCCTCCCCCGCGACCAACCGTGCCGCCTCGACCGTGAAAGACCACGATCTTGATGCCGGTTTCGCTGGATACTTCGGCGATCTGGCGCAGTGCTTTGTGGATCTCCCACTGCGACGTCGTAATACCACCATCCTTGTTGGAGTCCGAGTAACCGACCATGACCTCCTGGACGTTGCCTCGAAGTTCGACCAGCTCCCGATAGGCGGGCGTGGCGAGCAGTTCGCGGAGCACGGTGCCGATATTGCGAAGATCTTCGATCATCTCGAACAGGGGCACGAAGCCGATTCGGGCGACCTGTCGTGGAAGATCGACCAGTCCAACGTCACGGGCGAGCACAGCTGGCGCGAGCACATCGTCGACCCCTTGGGTCATCGAGATGATGTAGCTCTCGATGATGTCATCACCTAGGTCGTCCATGGCCGAACGAATCGCTGCCATCAGCGACAACGCTCCAGACGCATGTGCCTCAACCGGTGGAGCGAGCGGCCGGCGGCTACTGAGTTCGGCGGTGAGTAGCGCAGTGCGTTCGGCCCGATCGAGGGAGGCGTAGTCGACGCCGAGTGGCTCAAACAGTTCCGCCAAGGCGTGGTGATGCCGATCGGTGTGCTCACGAATGTCGAGCGTGGCGAGATGGAAACCAACCAGTGCAACGGTGCGCTGCACCCGAGCCAATCGGCCATTGGCGAGCAGTTCGCCCCGGTTGGCCGCAAGTGAGTCGGCCATCTCACCGAGATCGGCCTGTAGCTCCGTCGACGAAGAGTACGAACGAGGACCAGGAGGTGCTTTTGCCGTTTCAAGCAGACGGTGATGGATCACCGAGCAACGTTGGCGATACGGTTCGCCCCGACTTAGCATGCTGAAGCGGGCGGATACTGTCGGAAACTCTTCGGCATCGGATGCAAGGTGCGCTGCAAGCTCGGCTGAAATGCCGGTGACCGCGGTGCTCACCGACAGCTCCGATGACAAGTCTTCGATCTCGGTGATCAACAACCTGAGCGCTCTTGCTCGTTGAAAGGCCAGAACGTCGAGAGTTGTGTCAGGTGTGACATTGGGGTTGCCATCGCGATCGCCGCCGACCCACGACCCAAATCGAACTGGCACACGATCGGGCGGCAGTGATCCGCCGATGGTCCGCAGCACGGCATCGACGTCGTCGAAAAGCTCAGGTACCCCATCCGTCACAATCTGGTTCAAGAAGTACAGGATGGACCGGGCTTCGTCCACAGGATCAGGTTGTTCGCGGCGCAGCTCATCGGTCTGCCACATCGCGTCGATGAGTTCGTCGATTCGACGGTCGATGCCAGCTTTCTCGCTCTGACCGAGTGTGGCCTCGCTCCGGCGCTCGATAAGCACCGCAAGTTCGGCCAACTTGTCAAGGATCGACCGGCGTGATGCTTCGGTTGGGTGAGCGGTAAACACGGGGCGGAGGTCAGCAGCGCGAGTGGCGGCGACAATCTCGGAGTTAGATACGCCGGCTGCCTGCAACTTGGTGACCGTGTCGGCAAAACGGTTGTTCCGTGATGGCGCCAACGTGTTCAGATCCTCGACCCGGTGCACCTGCTCGGCGGTGTTGGCGAGGTGGAAGTACACCGTGAACGCACGAACCAGGTGTATTGCGTCGACGACTTCGATACCGGACAGGAAGTCGACAAGGCTCTCGGCCGACGAGTCGTCTCGCCGCAGACCTTGGGCGATCGCACGTACTTGTTCGACCCTGTCTAAGAGGTCTTGTCCATGCTGGCGCACGAGCGCCTCGCCGAGTTGGGTACCGAGCCGACGGATATCGGTCCGCAGCGCTGCGTCGATCAGGTCGAGTTCCGGATTGCTCACTCTTCGAACCTATCGCAGGTGCAGAGGCACCAAGCTCGGGCGAGATGGTGCGGTGTCGAAGTGCTTATGTGTCGTTGTCGGTGTTGTGGATGACCATGAAGCTGGTCTTGGCTCGATTGGCAACCCGGGCCGACACACTGCCACGAAGGAATCGAGTTGACTGGCCGATACCGCGGCTACCAACGATGATCAGGTCGGCGCCGACGAGGTCCGCGACATCCAGTATCGCTGCCGCAGGATGGTCCTCGACGAAGTGGCCTCGTCCTTCGACTCCACGAGCGGCCATGAGCGCTTCGGCATCATGCAGATGGCTGTGCGGCTCTGCCAACGGATCGTATGAGTCTTTGAACTCGCGTGGCAGTGCGGCCAGCACTCGGTTGATTTCGGCGGAAGAAGGCGCGTGGAAAGCAGCGACGACATGAATCACCCCGTCATCGGCTACCACATCGATCGCCGTGTCTAAGGCGTCGCGAGCATCGGCCGAGCCGTCGATTCCGACGACGATCGTTTTGACCTTCATTGCACCCTCCAAATGGGCTGACTTCGTTCATCCTGACCGATCTGATGGTCCATCAACAGGGTCATAGGTCCACCAAGTGAGCCCCACCGCAGGTTGTACGGCTTCCCACCGATGGCATGTGACCACCTGCGTCCGCAGGAAGGTGATCAAAGATGCCTAGCGGTCGCGTACATCGACACTCCTCGACCATGGGACTCCGGTTGGTAGGGCTGGCGCCTTTGAGGATGACGTCATCACAACCCAGGTCGAACTGGCCACGGAAGGCGGCGACACACTGCCTGGTGGGTCCAGCCGCTGCAGGAGTTAGCCGTTTATCAGCCCCATACAGGGCGAATGAGCCCAACGACTGATTCGGGTGAAACGATGATGACCCGGCGGCGTTCACGGACCATTGCGTCACGGAACTCGTCCCAATCCGGGTGTTCCTTCTTGGCGGCTGCACGGTAGGCACCGATCAGTATGTCCATCGCCGGACCATGTGTTTCTGTCGCGACCGGACTCACAACGGCGGTGCCGTCGAAGCTCAGATAGCTGCCCTCGTGCGACACGTGATAGACCACCCGTGGATCTCGCTCGATATTGAATACCTTGGCCCGCGTTGGTAAGACCGAGAAGACTATGGTCCCGTCGGTTATTGCATGATGTACGTCTGATGACTGCGGACGACCATCTTTGCGGATGGTGATAATCGTGCCGCCCTGCACCTCGGCTGCGAACTCAAGACCGTCGGCGAGTTCGATTGGTTTGATTTCCATGGTGGCAAGCTTAGTGGCGCGGCGAAACCCGATCTTGTGTCACCGTGGCCGGCGCCTGGCCCGTTGACGACGCCATCTCTTGTTACCCATGATGGAGAGCTCTACGTGTGGCGGGTGAGATATCGAAGGCGGCTACGACGGAGCGACTGATTCGAGTATCCACAGGGAGATGACCATGCGGGCTCTGGACCGAACCGAGGATCGCTCGCGGGCGCGAGCGCGTTTACGACTCGCCCGTTCGATGCGTAAAGGCGTGAGTCTTGCAGTATGGATCGGAGGGTCAGTCGCTGAGTTGGAGGCCGTATGGAAGGCCTTGATTACGGAGGATCGGACCGTGAATCCTTCGGCACACCAGGGGTGCTGGTTGGGATGAACCGAATACCCCTGCGGTTGCGAGCCGTGATCGCTGGGATCGCTGGGATCGCCGTACTGAGCTGCAGCTTCGCGTGGATAATGATGCACGCATGGCGGCCCGCTCTCCTAGGGCCAACATCGTGGTCACGACCTTCGTCACTTCGGTAGAGGTGTTCCCAAACGCTCGGTAATGACCAGACCGGCAGCGGTCACACCTCGGACGGTATTAAGCGCGAGCGCTTCGTCGGACTTACGAGTGCCCACAGGATAGAAACACGCATATCGGTGACGAGACCAGTTCTGGACCGCGGGCACAACCTCGGTGCACTGTTGTTGTGCGTATAGACATCGTGGACTGAAGCGGCAGCCAGGAGGCAACGCCAACGGATCCGGTGGTGCACCGTCTATCGGAGTGAGCCGGGTGTGTTTTGGCTGATCCACGCGCGGTGTGGCCGCAAACAGTGCTTGGGTGTAGGGGTGCACCATGCCCGAGAA
>ERZ651776.2520-NODE-2520-length-19729-cov-4.733208_pt1 | contig 19729 bp, 25 predicted proteins | sample MGYA00514761_ERZ651776 | MGnify/ENA metagenome assembly ERZ651776 | reverse complement strand
GCCAGGGATGCTGTGGCAATGTACTTTGAGCTCCATTTGGAGGAAGGGGAGGGCAAAAAACCCCTCAAATTGACTGAACAGGTGAGCATGCATCCCCTACGTGCGCCTTTTAACAATTGAAAAACCATATTCACTCCTTCTTGTCCTCTCTCTCTCTCTCTCTCTCTCTCTCTCTCTCTCAGATGCACCCCAACCTTGAAAGGGCATTTGAGATCCTCGAGCCGGCTTTCATCGATGACATTATTACGAAAGAAGGGATGGGCTTGCTCGCGAATCCCAAGCAGTGGGTCGCGCTTCTCAACACTCTCCCAACATACGCAAAGGATAGGAACGTAGGATATAAACTCAATAATGAGTGGAGCAAGGGTGACTGCCACTTATCCCCCAAAGAAAAGTGGGCCCAACTGAAGGTTACTTTGAAGGAGCTGACAGCCAAAAACGGGGCCAAAAAGGCGCCGGCAAACATGGACAAATTTGAACGGCAAAGAATCGAAATGTGGCCCGTCGAGACGGTCTTCAAACACACTTACCCAAGACTTGATATCAATGTGTCCAAGATGCAAAACCATTTGCTCAAATCGCCTTTCTGCGTGCACCCCAAGACGGGCAGGGTATGTATTCCCATGGATGCGACTAAAGTTGACTCCTTTGACCCTTTCGCAGTCCCAACTCTGCCACAAATCGTCGGGGAGCTGGAGGAAGCAGCGAAAAAGGGAGAAGTAAACGGAGAGAGCAAGGGAAGTGTGTGGGACAAGACATCTCTGAAGGAGAGCTTTGGAATTTTTCAGCAAAAGTTCTTGAACCCGATGATGAGTGCCAGGGAGAAAATATTAAGGGAGAAGAAGGAGGAGGAGGAGGCGAAGATGGGGGATTTTTAATTTAGTTCCGGGGTGTGTGTTGTGTGTGTGGGAGTTTAACGTGTGAAAACGGAGTTGGTGTGTTATGCAAAATGCCACCATTTGGTTTTTTATGTATGTTCATGTTGAAGTTCATGTTGATGTTCATGTTGATGTTCATGTATGCTTGTGGAATGATTTTCATTCACATTCAACCTATTAGCTGGTATGCATTCACCCGGTTCCGGGAGTATTTACTTTCCGAGTCCACAGTAGAGTAAATATAGAAGCGGCCCCTCTTTGTGAATTCCTTGACCTGTCGTCATCCATTCATTCGTAGCAATGATGAATGGGAAGGCAACATTTGTTAGTTGGTATATGTACACTCGAGTACGAACGAGAGTAAACCAACTCACCTTCTGATCATCAATCCTGAGAAACTGACCGTAGCCAAGGGAGTCTGGAGACAAGACAGGGGTGGGTATAGGCTCGTTGTCCGATTCCTCTGAGCACGAGGAATGAAGGGATTTGCAGGCAGGAGGAATATCATCGGCAACGATGTCCATATACTTTTCAAGAGTATTCAAGGACGTGCTCCGAAGAAAGGGAAAGGGCTCTTCTGAGGCATCTGATGTTGTGGAGGGTGTGGAGTGGGCAAAATTCGACTTTGAGCTGATGGATGATGAGCTATAATCATCGAACTCACACGCCGAATGGAATGCCTGTAGAAGAAGATAGCGGAATGTGAGCAAATGTCAGTGTCCCACATTCACTATCCAAGTGTTCAGACGGATACTCACCTCCCACTGGTCATTTTGATCATGATTGTCCACATTCAGAAGTGTAAGTGAGGCAAAAGATGTCTCTCTATTACGGGCTGAGAATCTGGTGGTTTGCTCAGGCTTTCTAGGATGTTTTCGCAGATAATTTCTCGCTTTATCGCGAAATATTCGTGGCATTCTTGAGGCGAAGTTTTATGTCTTCTCTTTTTGAGTTGGTGTGTGCAAGGCAGATATGAGAAAAGTATGTCAGTGATTGTCAAATCCGAAAAAATCCGACAAATGTTTTTTTTCTTAACACTGAATTTTCTCTTGTTTTGGTCCGTGTGTAATTTGAATAAATTTTGGTCCCATGAGCCTTCCTATAGTACTAATTGCCGTTGTACTAGTAGGATCGACCGCTTTTCACCACAACTTCCCCAAACAACAGTACAACCTTGCAGTGAGGAGGCAACCAGAGAATCACCAGTTCTGCCAACCAAACGCTCCTCTCGCTGCGACTTCCGGTTCAGAAGAGTCCACACGGTGTTCCCGACCTGCCTATATTCCCAACAGAATCAGCGACCCAAACTACGTCCGTATATTTGATACAACATTACGAGATGGCGAGCAGGTGAGAGAGGTTTGGTACTGTCTGAGTTGTGCTGGAGCACTTCGATGAGCACGCCTGCGAGAGTTGATGATTGAGGGGATCGCTGGTGTGGATCGACGAGTGCGGCGATGCGCTGGCGAAGGACGTTGATTATTTCCTGCTTTTCATTGTCTCCTGCTTTGCCCCCCTTGGTTTCTTTTCTTTCTCACTCTGCCCTCCTCGTGCCCCCGCAGTCCCCTGGTGCTACCCTGACATCAATGGAGAAGCTCGATATCGCAAAGAAGCTTGCGCTGCTCGGCGTAGATATTATTGAGGCTGGATTTCCGATTGCGTCCCCTGATGACTTTCATGGGGTCAAGCAAATTGCTGATGTCGTTGGAAACCAGGTATTTGAGGATGGCTATGTTCCCGTGATCTGCGGCCTGTCGAGGTGCAACGAAAAGGATATCACGAGGGCCTGGGAAGCCGTAAAGGGTGCCAAGCTTCCTCGAATCCACACATTCATCGCCACTTCGAAAATCCACATGGAGAGCAAGCTCAATATGAACGAGGACCAGGTCGTCGAAAAGGCCGTCAGTTGCGTGAAATTTGCCCGTGGACTTGGCTGTAACGATGTCGAATTCTCTCCAGAGGACGCGGGCCGTAGCGAACCGCAATTTCTCTACCGAATTTTGACCGAAGTCATCAAGGCAGGAGCAACAACTCTAAATATTCCTGACACAACGGGGTGGAATATGCCCTGGGAGGTAAGAGGGGCCCATATCGCTCGCCGACAGAGATACATTGTGTTTTTGTGAATGTACGCTGACCCTAACACTTCTTCCAAAAATTACCGTTTGGTTGCAGTTTGGAGGCCTCATAGCTGATTTGAAGAAGAATGTGGAGGGAGCGGAAGATGTCATCTTCAGCACTCACTGCCAGAATGACCTTGGGCTAGCCAGTGCTAATTCTCTCGCCGGCGCAATGAACGGCGCAAGACAGGTTGAGTGCACGATTAATGGAATCGGCGAGCGGGCGGGAAACGCAGCCCTGGAGGAGGTTGTCATGTCGTTGGCACTCAAGGGAAAAGAGCAATTCGGAGACCCTCTGTATACTGCAATCAACCCAATTCACATCACCGCTACTTCGAAGATGGTCACAGAGTATACAGGAATGGCATGTCAGCCCCACAAGGCCATCGTGGGAGTCAACGCCTTCCAGCACGAGTCAGGAATCCACCAAGACGGTATGATCAAGAATAAGGCGACATACGAGATTATGACCCCTGAGAGCATCGGCTTGAACCGCGGTGACTCCCAGTCTGGCGCCGGGATAGTCTTGGGAAAACACTCTGGGCGAAACGCTGTCAACACACGGTTGAAGGAGCTGGGATATGAATTCGATGTGGATAAATTGAATAAGGTATTCGCCCGTTTCAAGGAGGTAGCTGAGAAGAAAAAAGGCGGACTGGAAGACGAGGATTTGGAAGCGCTTGTAAGCGATCAATCGCAAACGGAGGTCAGTTGGACCATACAGGACCTGCAGGTGAACACTGGAATGAGCGGAATACCTACCGCGACTGTGACGATGCTTGGCCCCGATGGCATCTCACGGTATGTGGCTGCTACTGGGACTGGACCAATTGATGCCGTCTATAAAAGTATCGACATGTTGGTTGGCATCAAAGTTGACCTCGAAACCTACGATCTAAAGGCAGTGAACGAGGGCATAGATGCTTTGGCGGTCACTCGCGTCTCGATTGCTCCTTGTGTGTCAAACATAGGTGTCTCGAGCACTTCCATCCACTCGCAGACCGGGAACACCGTCATGCGGAAATTTAGCGGAACGGGATCTGATGGGGATATTGTGGTGGCCAGTGCACGAGCATACGTTAGCGCTTTGAACAAGCTAATCGCCTGGAACAAGAACAAGGTAGGGGGCGTGGAGGGTGGAGGGGAGAGAAAAGGGACGAAGGATGCAGTCCCTCTCATACAGTGACTGTTCGCAGCATGCACGACGACAGAGAAAGTAATGAGCCTAATGCAAAAAAAGGGGCCAATTTTGAGATTTTGAAATTTTGATGTGTTGAGATTTTGCAGTGCTGTCAGGAATCGATGATTTATGAAGCACTTCGTAACAACCCCCATCCTTGAAATATATCTATATTTTTTGGTCCAAACCATTTCCTAGCATTCTCATTTTTTTACTTGAAAAAGGTCGTGGGTCGGTTAGCAACAAAGGTTCCACTGCTGAGCGCCTTCTGGTTGCGCTTGGCACCATCGACACGTGAAATGAGGGGGAAGGCAACCTTCTTCTTCGCGAACTGCAACATATTGGCACGCTTGATATCCTTGGTCTCAACAACGCCGGTGCGGATGATCTGGATGGACCTGGGGCGGGTGCGGTGGCGGCCAGCCATTTCATCGTAAAGCTGAGAAACGGCACCGCAAACGGTCAAATCACGGTACTCGCGGTACATGTTGTGTGTTCCTGAGCGGCTGTCGTACCGAAGCCAGATGCCATAATTCTTCACAATGCGGCTGTTCCTCTCCTTCACCTCACAGCAGTCAAGGATCTCGCCGGTGGTCTTCTTCATCTTGCGGAATTGGTGCATGAAGTACCAGAACTTGGCCTTGGCGATAGTGGGGTTGGGGGCGAAGATCTGCATTCGGTAAGCCTCAGGGTTGCCATCGGCCTCAGTGGGAGCCTTGCGGCCAACCACCTGGTACTGTCTCATGGGTCCTGCGACGGTCATATTTATTAAGGATGGGGTAGTGTGTATTTAATTCTGTGTAGAGTGATTTCAAAAAGAGGGGTTGATGGGTTTGTTAGCAAGGGAGGGCCAGTTATACGAGATGAAGGGGGGGGAGAGGGTTTACGGTTGGTGTTCATGGCATTAAGGACACATCGAGAACGCTAAATCCGCTCAACCAACGGTTTCTTCCCATAACAAACAGAAAACGGCAGGACAATATGCGAGGTTGTTCCCAGATTGTGTAAATGTCCACCAAACGTACGGCCACGTGAAAGATGATCAACGTGGGTTTGGGATGAGGATACACCTTTACAAGAAAAAATGCAACGCCGACGCCTACCAAGCGACGCAAGTTACCAAAGAGACAAAAAATAAACTCACCGTTGTTATTTGAGTCTTTTCAGGAACTGAGTGCTGGCTGCGGTCTCTCACTTCGTGGTTGCCACGAAAAACCTTTTCAGCATTCTATTTTATTCAGGTAGAGCTTATTATTCTCTGGAATCAGAGCAACAGCCACCGCATTGTCGGTTAGTCGTGTTTTTATCCCAAAAACCGTGTTTGGTGTTCATTGGTATACCTTTTTGGGCTTGGGGATTGGTTGGATTGTTTGGGGTGTTTGTGTGGCATGGGTGGTTGATCAACGCGGCGTTTGCTTTGTTTGTTGTCTCTAGCTGTCCCTAAACTCACAAGGAGGGGGGAGAATGCGCGTCAATAGCCTGGCCTCGATGCCCATTGGCTAGGGAACCAAATGCCTTTTGGGGTTTGCCAGCTTTCGTCCTTTTGATGGTGTCTATTGCGAAAAATTCACCCGACTAACACACCATCTGCCTCGCGAACTCGCCTGCTATCGAACACACAACACCTTGCAGTAAAACAAAACCCAAATAACAAAAATGGCCCCCAAGATCACCAAAGCCCAGAAGGCGAAGTTCATCATTGACTGCAAGATCCCCATTGACGACAAGGTTATCGACCTTGTTACTTTCGAAAAGTTCCTCAAGGACAGGATCAAGCACGACGGCAAGACCAACAACCTCGCTGCTGGGGACATTGAGGTCAACCGCGAGAAGAGCAAGATTGTGGTGTCTGGCAGCCAGTCCTTCAGCAAGCGTTACCTGAAGTACTTGACCAAGAAGTACCTCAAGAGCCAGGATCTTAAGGACTACCTCCGTGTTGTTAGCAGCAGCAAGTCGACTTATGAACTGCGTTATTACAAGCTGAGCAAGGGAGAAGATGAGGCTGATGAGTAATTTTTTTACGTAAAATATGAAGAAAAAAGCTAGTAAAACTGTGTACACCGCTTGTTAATGTTAATCGTATTTGATCTGTGTTATTTGTGTGTACAGGAAGTAGTCGTCGCGAGAGGTGGTTTATGGAAGCAGTCAGAAAAAAAGAGGAAAGAGGAAAGAGAAGTTGAAATGAGATGGGAATAAATACGCTTGGGTAACAGTCCAAACGCTTATAAACTGAGTAAATTTCTTTCCGAGACTTTTACACATTTGTATTGCGACGTGCTGCTAATGATTTCAATACTTTGATTCTCACCTTTACCACCTTTACTCAACAACAACAACCCAACAAAACAACTGAAAAAGAAAGCACTGCACTGCAGAAAGAAAAGCAACATTCTTTCAGGATGCCTATCTGCCCCCTTGGCGCATCGTTGGTTGGACGCGACTTCTGTGTGTTCCCTCAAACTGAAAAGACAAAGAATGGAAATCTTGAGTCGTCTCAAATACCTCCCGATGCCAGCCAGCTCCAACAGAACAGCCTCCACACGTCTTCCATTGGCACGAGCGAGGTTATTCATATGATTTCTGACGAGGAGAATAAGTACAATACTCTGATAATCAAGCGTCTACCCGGAAGTTGGTTTGGCTTGAGCGAGGATGTGAATCAGTGGGAGGGTGACAGCAATGACGCAGCATCAACATCAAACTATTCCATCTCTCCATCCCTCCACTCTAACGAGACGTCGCTGACAACAAATACTATTCGGACGAATGGTCCTTTCTTGTCTCTGTTGCGGGGCGTTTTCTCCGCCTTTGGAGCTGTGAGACATCTGGATGCACAAATTTATCAAGAAGACAAGTTTGGAAATGAGCTTTTCCCGGGTGAGGTTGGCTTTGACGGAGGTGCAATTGGTGACGACCAGTCAGTGAGGTGAGATTGCGACGAGAAGCGAGATTAGATCCGCATTAATTGCTAGCGCCAAAGCATGTGTTGCAATTGATTCTCACCATCACATCACATCACATCACATCACAGCACGATGGGTTCCATTGACACTAGGAAACAAAAGCCAACAGAAAACGTCGTAGGCCTTAAAGCTAGTCGCAGCGACAGACCGCAGGTTCCGAAAAAGATCAGAAGGAAGACGAACAACAGGTTCCGGAGGTCTTTGGATGGGAAGGAAATAATGAACGCTTTGGGTGGGGATGAAGAGGGAGACGGGAGGAGGCCCAAGAGTCCAATGCTAGAGCGGTGGGTTAAGGAGGGCTTGACCGGATTAAGCGCCGAAGAGGGAGATGGGAGCAGCACTTTAGAGGCTGGAGGAGGGGAAGTTGGTATGGGAAGCAGCGTCATGGGAAGTGAAGTATTAGAGCCCAGTGTTTTGACTGAAGACAAAAGCGCAGATGAACGAGAAGATGATGGCGGGGGCGAAGGCGATGAAGACAGTGACTTAGACGAAGGTTTGGAGATGGACGGCGAGGCGACAGCGCTCGCGCTTATAGGCGACGAGAAGGAGCACTACGAGTTGCAGGATTTGACCTTACAGGAGGAAGAGGAGAAGAAGACCGAAAATGACTCTGCCACCGGAGGACTCAGCAATAGCAAGAGCAGCCGACCCCTACCCCCAATACCGCAGTCCACAAAAGCGGCTCAAAATACCATGACAACGACGTCACCGCTCCCTAACCATTTAGCCGGTCAATATTTTTCCGTGGTAGTTCAGTTCAAACAGTCGGTGAGCTTTCATCGTTGCTTCAAGCTTCTTGCAGACAATTACCTCAGCCAGGTGAACGCCGTCTCAATGAACGGAAAAGCAGTCCACTACGTAACGAAGTTAATTGCGGTGAAAGATACGAGGGGGTACTTTTCCAAGAGTCTCATGGAGTATCGGGAGAGGAAGCAAAGGATATTCGAAAAGGAGCGGCTCAAGGCTGAAATTTTGCGAAGTAGGGAAGAGAAAAAGTGCTTGAGGAAGGCGCGCGATAAGATAGAGCAGTGCTGGAATAGTTTGGAGGGTTTTGAGGGCGATCTGGAGGCGATAACAAATGATTCCGGTTTGATGCGCCACCGTCCCACGTCCGTGAGCGTCGCAGGAGCGAAGGACCGCTTGGACAAATGCAAGAGGATGGTCGAGGGAATCAAGTCACGACCGCTTCCAAGGTCGGAGGGGGAGCTAAAGATTGTGCTGGGGGAGCTAAGGCGTGCTTTCCAGCACTGCAAGAGCTGCGTGAAACAGGCAAGCGACATCGCCGATAAAGTGATGATAGAAAGGGAAATGCAATTGCCGGGGTTAGAAAAAGCTTTGCTAGACAACAATTGTGGTTTTTTTTTATCGAAACTGAAGGAATTCGGTTTAGACAAATTGCAGGGGGTGACAATTCTGGCTCCCATCGACGAGGCATTCTACGACGACCCAGACACTTTTGAGATCGATAGCATGTCTGTTCATGTCATCGACGGTCCATATCTTTGCGGTGATATGCTCACGCTCAATGGAGGTTGTACACAACCCAGGAGTGACGACTATAGACACGCTATTCGAACGAGAATGGATCGGGGAGGGAAATTCACCTTTCAATTGACTGGCGACAGCCAACCCCCTAGAAAGATAGAGGCAGTAAATCCTGACGTACCAGTTATCAAGGGGACGGTCGTGCACGTCGTGGACAACATTTTGTTTCCAGGAGATGTGCAAAATTTTTAACACTGATCGTGAAATAATGTTAACGTAGGTTCAGAGTAATGAGGAAGGTGTTTCGCATTGACACCAAAAAGCGCCACGTTTGTTTTTCATTCTTTTCTACATCAACAAACTGTTAGGATCGTCAGTATCTAATGCAATCACAGCTTCCATAAAATTCGCTGTCATTTCGTAGAATTTGTGATTTTTTATTGCCTGAGCTTTCAAAGTCGACCCTAAGCCTAAATCTTTGTACAGCTTTGATGAGCCTACATTCAACCAATGTTCTTGATAATGTCGAGCCCATTCTGCCGCTGTCGCCGACCTATCTTTCATAGCGTTCGAGTAGCGAACAACTCCTCCCCCGACACCGGCTCGCGCGTTTTGAGTTGCCTCAATTTTCAAAGCAACCTGAACAAGCTTCAGTAACGACGGGTTACGAACGCGCCACTTGCCTTCGTTTAACTCAATCTTGCATAGTTTCAAAATTGATTCGAATGGAACTATTGCCCCCTTTGCTGCGAGATGATGCGCGACAGTCCAACCCCCCGAGTCAGTGCGGGTTAACCAGTGCTCCCGCAGTACCGTCGGAGTGATTGCATCAGGAGACTCAAACGAAACAAAAAGCTTCAGCACCTTAGTCCACTCTACGATACCTTCGTTACCAGGAGGGTACCTTCCAGCCAACAGGTGTGTAATCGTGGATAGCCCAAAAGTCTGCGATCGGTACCTGACCGGAAACTCAGAGTGAGGGCAAAGGAAAGGGAATTGACCCCAGTGATTGACAAACGATCTCAGTATGGAACGCACACGATCACAAACACCAGATGGAAATCCGTAGGGAGGCGAGATCAGAAGAAATAATTGGGTAAAAACATCGTCGACAGCAAAATAGTAAGAGTCAATGAATTGGAGCAGTCTCAAAAGGGAGGGCTTTGATGCCACCCTCGCAGACCGGCGCGGGGGTGCTGACGCAGCTTCCCTTCCACGACCATTTTTTGGTTTTTCAGATCCTTTCGGGAGCATCAAGACATCATAGACAATGTGACAGTGCAGAAGCATATTTCGGAGCTTTGTCATTTCGCTGTTTGCATTCGCGTTACCACCAAAATCAACATCGAAGAATTTTATCCCACGCTCTCGACGAGGAAATGCCAACCTGAAAGTGGATGACAAAAATGTGTAGGTTGAAAGTGGTCCCAGAAAGAAAAAAATGGTTGGCAGGACATCCGTCGGAACGCTCAAAAAATGGATTTGCACCATCGGCCAGCTATTTTTACATCATTTTCTTTAATTTGGATGTGGGGGGAAGAACAGAACATTTTTTGTGAAATAAACATCAAAATCGTTTTCCAGTTGCAACCTATTTTTTGGGGATGGTGGACTATGGATCAGTGCTGTCCTCCTCTGACGTTCTGGAAACTTCGACACTGATTGGGGAAGGCCACGCCTCCCACCCTTCTTCTGAAAAGCACATACGCTTTTCTGAACTTGGTGATGATTATTACGATGCCATTAGTGAAGGTTACGCCAATAACGAGTCTCACCCTCGGCCGATGTCCCCTATGTTCAATACTTCTTCACGGACGAGCTTGTCGAAAATGAGGTGCTTCCTATTCTTTGGAACTCTACTCGGTGGTGTTGCTGCGGCACTTTTGTTTCGATCAACCATTGCCATTACTTCTATCCCATCCGAAGGTCCTTTGAAGGCATACGAGCTGACTGAGGTGTCGAAAAACCATCTTATCCCTCCACTGACAGGTGATTTCCTGAATGCTTTTTCATTCTTTGTAGGATCCGACACTCAGGGCAGTCTGGGCTACCAGCAGTATGTGGCTCGCAGTATCGCTGTAGGTCTCGGTCTGGTTTCGATTCGCTATGAGGATTCTATCTTGGAAGGAGCTCTAGCCGGCCAGCAGGTTAGTGGGGGGCCTAACATAGGCAGAGATGTTACCCCAGTCACACACCCTCACACCATTCCCAGCAAAAAATCAAGCGACCTTACATTCACCTCAGCACTGCTTTGAACCCAAGCAACCACTCTAAACCGCTCATGTCGGTCCGTCTGCACTCCTTGAATACTCTCCCACCTGACAAGTCTTCCCTGATTATACTTTCGCTTAAATCTGTCCCTTCAGGGTGCGGTCTGTGGCCTGCATTTTGGTTGGTCGGTGATAAAGAGTCTCGGTGGCCGAAGGATGGGGAAATCGATATTGTTGAAGGCGTCAACAATAATAATCGAACGAAGGTCGCGCTACACACCTCGAGAGGATGTGACATGAACGAGATCAATCCGAGTACTTTCGATGCAGGTATGACGGGGGAATTTGACACTGCATTTGGTGTGCCAAACAAGAATACCGGTGAGCCGAGCCGGCTCGTTGAGTATGCGAAAGATTGCTATGTGTACGACGAACTGCAGTGGGCGAACCAGGGATGTGTTGTTGTCAGCGAAAAAGACGGCAGCATTGGCAGTGCATTCAATGAAAATGGTGGGGGGGTCTACGTCCTTGAGTTTAATCCTTTGCCTGATGATGGTGGTGGTTTCATCAAAAGTTGGGTATTTCGCCATGGAATTGACAAGTTTCCACCAAATCTTGAAGAGGTAAGTTTATTACATCTAAATTGAACGTTGAACGGTGGATGATATTTTGGTTGTACTGCCAAGCATCTGCGACGAATGTGATCAAGAGATCTAATTTCAAATACACATTCTTTCTGTAGCTTCTACTATCGTTTGACTCGGTGTACAATGGCTCGAATGGTAGCAACGGCAGAAATGGTGAGAAAAACCGCAACGGTAGTGGCAGCAGCAAAGAGGAGAGCAGGAAAGTGAATAACATCAACAAGAACGACAACGACAACGACAACGACAACGACAACGACAACGACAATGACAACGACAACGACAATGACAACGACAAGAGTGACCTCCCTTCTTTGACCCCTAATCCCTCTACTTGGGGGCTTCCTTACGCTTATTTTCCTTTACTGGCTAACTGTCCCCCCTCTGACCACTTTCGAAACATGCGAATGGTGATAAACACTGCTGTCTGTGGCACAGTTGCCGGACAGCGCTTCAAACTTGACTGTCCTGTTGAGCATACCAAGTACGGTTCTTGTGAAAAATTCGCTACCGAGGAAGGTTGGGCGGAAGGAAGTTCCGAATGGGGGATCCGGGGGCTGTATATTTACCAACGCTAAAAGTTTTGACAATAATGTGAATATCCACCCAAGTTTCAAAAAAAAAGAAGTTCTCATAAGAAATTAAACCCCTTCCGCTAATTTTATTCTTGTCCTGAAAGTGCTTCGAGCGTCTGTTTGGTGATTGCAACCGCCACAACACTAACAGTCAAAACTAGCATCAAGGCGAGGAAGACGAAGCTATTTCCCATTTGCTCGGCAATGATACCTGAAATGATGGGGAAGAAGATGCGGGCTAAGCTACCAGCCGAAGCAAACCAACCCAGCAGGGTTCCTTGGGGTCTTTGCCCTACAATTTTTGAAAAAAGTCCTATAACGGCTGTGTGACCGACGGGGTAGCCGACGGCATAGAGCAAAAAAATGGCTGTTTCAAACCTGCCCTTGGCAAAGTGCTCGTGATGACCAAAGTGGACTAGCATACCGCTCCCGATCACCATCAATATAATTCCCCAAATGATCATCTGAATATCGCTCAAGCAGCGCCGGATTTGTTTCATGAGCAAGAGCGCCACAACCCCGACCATACCACAAGAGCTGACCAACAAACCAGCCTGAGCACTATTGTATTCCACAAAGTGGGAAGTGGCGAAATGAACAGTTAAAGTTTCGTATACACCGATGCTTCCTTTCGTGGATACATTCAAAAGCAGCATGAACAAGATGACGCAGTCAAACCTGCTTAGTCCCAAGCAGATCTTGCTCTCAGCGAAGACATCGACATCGTTCACAAAGCTTCCACTGTTGCCATTGTCGACAGCAAGCTTAACGAGTTTTTTCTTGGGGGCCTCGCTTCTCGAGAGATCGTTAAAGACACTGTTAAGCAACACCAAGCAGAAAATGGCGATGATACTCATGAAGTAACCCGGTGCAGTGTATTCATCCAGGATGAAGGGTCCAAATGCCAGAGGGGCAGACGACTCCGGTCGCTGAAACTGTGGGTTGAGCGAATAGCGGAGAGGCGATTAATTTATAGGTTAGAATAATACACCAATCTCGCTGGCATTTCCCTGGGTTTGGCACTAAAACACCCCCGCTTTCACATGCGCATTGAATTGGCACAATTGCTCACCATTTTGCAGAAAAAGCTCCCGACTATTGGCATAACAGTAAAGCCTCCGTACTGAACGGCAGTCAGCATTGCGATATATTCAGTGCGATCTTTCCTGGGAGTAATTTCAGCGACGTATGCTCTTGTGACACCAAGGGTGCCGGATCCAAGTCCCATAATCACCTGCGCCATGATGAGCCAATAAAGATTATCGACAGCAGGGGCGAGCGAATACGCCAAAGTGCCCACAAGCAACATGCTCAAAGATATAGTGAGGGTCGACCTGTAGCCATCTTTTACACTTTTTTTCCCCAATATTGGGGAGGAAATTACCCGGCCAAAGCTGAAGGAGGCCACGGCGATACCCTGGTGCACACGCGATCCCCCCAGAGATTTCACCAGCGGCCACAGCGTCGGGAACATTACCCCCCTCGCTGTGTCCCCAACGAGGACGACGCACGAAATTATCAGGAACCCCGCTACGTCTTTCAGGCCCTCGCTCCTCTCGCTTTTAGGGAGGAGGGCAGTGGCCTCCCCATCCAGATCATCTTTCAGGGAAAGACCGTGAGGGTTCGGCTTCTTTCGACCAGTGTGCGGGTGGTTCGGTGTCATCTCCTCGTCGTGAATGTCGTCCGAGAAGGGTAGTTTCGCTTTGGTCTTCAGGACAGTACTGGGGGTGATCGTGCCATTTTCATCGCTGCTGTTGTTGTCTTTCGCCTCTGTCCCCTCAGCCGCAGTCGTATCTGTCGCACCATACAAATTCGAGAGGAAACCGCCACTGATTTTATTTGGCTTCTTGACTGGGGAAGGTTGTTTGTGTTTATTGGGTTTTTTTTTCCCCATTTTGCTCACAAAGAAAGAAGATTCAGCTGTGAGTATGTTTGTCTTCTCATGATATTTTTCATCACGCGAATCGATCGTCGTCATTGAATCTTCCCTACCTTGGCCTTTTCTTCGTTTCGGGCGGTCTACGCGTTCCTCTACACCACCTCTGCATGCATACACCTGACGATAAAATCACGCCGAATTGGGATCGTAACAAGAGCAACCTGCACTCCTTTTTCTGGCAGAACAGACAAAAAGATGCGGATCCCGATATCTACTCTGAATGTATTTCTGATTATGGTCGTCCTTGTTATGTACTTCAATTTACTGTACTCGACTGCTGATAGGCTGACGATTGCTGATAGGGTTTTTGAGCCAATCGACAGCAAGAAGGAGCGAGAAAGCCTTCCAAAAGGAAAAGCTGCTGACCCCCCCTCGTCAACCAATGAAAAAGCCAACAGCCTGTGGGGAAACCGCACCTTTACTGTGGGATTTGATCGTTGCGAGGAGTTTAGGAATAACATCCCGGAGGAAAAAAGATTCATCGGGCACGCGGGTTTGTTCAATTCCGGCACGTCACTCTTTCCCAATGTTATGTCTCACAACTGCAAGTTGAGGCACAAGGGAGGAGGGATGAAGCCGATGGTCCCCTGGGGGAAGCACAACCCGTCGTATTGGCGAGGGCATCACACTGTTCAGTGGGTTGACGAGTCGTTTGGTAAGCTTGACCCGAACGGGAAGGAGGGTGTGAACCAGTTCATGGTCGTCGTGATTGTGAAAGATCCCTTCTTCTGGATGCAGTCAATGTGCAGTCACCATTGGCAAATGGAAGTCGACACCTGGGGAGAAAGATGGGTAGAGGGGGGGGTGGCCCTTGCGAACAATCACCCCACCTGCCCGCACCTCGTGCACAGAGACGAAGTTGATTATTCTTCGCCCATGCCGAAGCTGAAGCGATTCGACTCCATTAAGGAAGGAATTTCTTATGGAAAGCTCTCCAGCAACAATGTTGTCATGCATTACCAGTCTTTGACGTACCGTGACGAGGATGGCATCGAGCGTCCTCATTTCCCTCCGGGCCAGGTAAGGAAGAGAAGTGGCAAAAACTCATCAATCCCAACCCAAAAAAATCTAACTCCCAAACCATTGACAGGAGACTTACGGAAGCATGGTGGATGTTTGGAACATTTGGCACGAAGATTACTTGAAGGCGGACTTTCCCCGCGTTTTCATCAGGTACGAGGATTTGCTTTTTCGGCAAGAAGAGATCGCGAGGAAGGTTTGCGGGTGCGTAGGTGGCGAGTGGACAAGCGGCGAAGGGTTCAACCTTTATGAGAAAAATGTCAAGGCCGAAAATTTCCGTGTTGGCGGAAGACAAGAATCGCTGGAGAAATATAGCAGTAGGGAGATACGTTTTGCACAGTTTAGTGAGATCGATCTTGAGTATGCCAAGGAGCACATTTCGGAGCGCTTGATGGCTGAATTTAACTACTGGTACGACAAAAGTTAACAGGAAAAATAGAGAATCACTTTTCGGAAAAATCTTCTCTCTAATTCGCTCTTCATTCAAACAGTCGTCTTAGTCCTCGTCACCGTCACTGTCCTCGTCCTCGTCCTCGTCCTCGTCACCGTCACCGCCTTCCTTTCTCGTCATCACATCTTTGAGTTTAAAAACCAATTCATCCCCCTCTTTTTTTGCCACTTTATGCACATCCATCCCCAAACGCTTGACCAAGCGCAGCGCTTCCCTCGGTTGCGAGCAAGCTAGGACTTTTCGGAGCGTCTTCGGGGCCTGCTGCTGTGATTCCTGGCCAAACCCCACCCAGATTAGATTCACATCTTTCCAGTCCTCTCGGGGCAGCCAGCTCTCAAGCTGCAGTCGTGTTTCCTCCGGGTTTTTCGACTTGACCCATCCTAATTTATTGAACATGCGGTGCATGTGGGTGTCGATGCCAATCCCATCAACAATCCCAAAAGCCACTGAGAGGACGATGTAGGCCATCTTGGGACCGACGCCGCTCAGAGCGCACAAGCCCTCCACAGTGTTCGGAACCTTGCCGTCATTCTCTTCCAGCAATTTCTTACAAGCGGATTTGATGAATTTTGTCTTGTTGTTGTGAAATCCAACGCTAGCGATGTAGGAGTTAAGCTCGCTAAGGCGGTGTGTGTGAGTGGTGTGAGTTATGAGCAAAAAATCAAAGTGACGAAAAACTCACCTATCAGACAATTTGTGAACCCCCTGCATGGTCAACCCTCCCTTGATACCATTCTGCATCCCCTTAATGGCAGCCCCAACGACGGCATCTTTTGTCTGCGAGCTAAGCATCAGGGCCATCAGAACCTGAAAATCTGACACATCCTTCGACACTTCAGGCGGCTTTAGAATAAGGGCCTCAGCTCCCAAAGAATCGACGGGGGCTGTCCTATCAGCACGCAGCTCATAAACAATCTCCTTGATGGTGTGGTAATTTGCTGGTATTGGCAAGGAAGGGGCTACATCCTTGGATTTCGCCTTCCTCTTGCTCGGCAATTTTGCTTTTTTTGTACCATTCTCGCTCGTTGATGCTGACTTTTTCTCAGATTTCTTCACCGAGGTTGTGCTGAGCTTGCGTTTCGGCATACTCGAATAACTGGTGTACGAGACTGATGACGGCACCGAGGAAAAACACGACACAGGGCGACCAACAGTCAGCAAGCTAGAGGCGATGACAATGATACTCCTTTTCATGCACCAACCCAAAATCCCAAAATCCAAGGGGGGGTGCTGTTTCGATGCCACGGATGAAAATTGGACAAGAAATCCCCGTTGCACAAAACTGTATTTGAGCGAGCCTGGTATTTTATTGCCCCAAAAACGAAATGAATGTGGGAAAGTGTTGACATGGATTGCTATGTGGGTCTGATTTGCGAGACCATCTCTTTTACATCCCTTCCCTTTATTTTTTCAAATCTAAGATCCTGGCGTCCCCCAGCTAGAACAACTATAGTCGACTAAAATATCCTCAAATCCGAGAATAATCCATCTTTTCTCAAATTTTTGCTCTGGAACAACTGCTCCCTTCCATACCCCCCCCCCTACAATGAAGCCCAGAAAAACGCTCGATGGTATTTGGAGGATCGACTCGACCCGCGGAGACTCTATGGTTGGGTTTCTCCGTTGCATGGAGTGCTCTGAGATGGCAATCGAGGCAATGCTCAAGGCAGAGATAGAGGTGAGTATCCCTGCCCCCATTTGTGAACCCATCAGTGACCCCAGTTGCGAGCCCTTGCTGTGCAAGTCGCCGCCGTCCCCCCACCTAACCTTAACCTCCCGCAGATGCCTACTGTGCACAAATACTCGCTTGGGAGGGGACTCTGGACTCACACAAAGAAATCACGGCTGAATAATTTTACTGAGTGTTTTCCTGTTGGGAAGCGGACAGTGACAAAAATCAACATCAACAAGGACGAGGAGAAAGAAAAATCTACACTTGTGCAGGTAAGCGGCGGCAATAATTTTCTTTACCCCAAATGGAAAATTTAATCGACACCCATCCTTTCTACCCTCCCCACCCACCAAATCTAATCTAACCCTACCATTCAATCAGTCTGCAACAAACAAATCGGTTCATATCATTTCCAAGCTGCAAACGTCGAACGGAATTGCCGAGGTAAACGATAAGAAACAGCTTTCTGACGACGGCACTTTCCTGGTCCAGGAGCTATCTATTCGCAATTTGAAGACAAATGAGACAAACACAACTATACGTTATTGGATGATGCATGACCACATAGATGTTGATGATGATATGCCTGTTGCTCAGACGTACGAGTACGACGATGGCATGGGGGCACAGAATGCTATGAGCGCTATGCAACAGTACCAAATGCATTAAACGGTAAACGTTTTTTTTTAATTTTGTTGTGCACAGAAATAAATAAATCCTTGCCTCTCAACTTTCTTTATTTCAAATGCTACATACCACATTCGTAAGGAAGTCAACGATCTGTTCGCGACCGCCCATCTCTTTCTGCTTTTCAATTGTACTCTTTAACAACCCGGGATCAATCTGCACTTTTAGCTCCATTATGAGCCATTTTACGACGTACAAACAATCGGCTACAGCGAGAGCATCTGCTGACACCATCCTGCAAACGCGTGGTTTGTTGTTCGACATACGCCTGACTTTGCTCATGTCTCCAGTCGCTACTGCTGCAAGAAATTCACCCGAAAAGTCACTTTCATCCCATATATTTGTGTCCTCGTCAGCAGCACCCGGGTCATCCTCACAAAGTTTGAGGTAGCCATGTTTCTCAATCACACTGCGACAACGCGCATCCAAATCTTCCGTGGTGGAGGAAATACCTTCCCTCCGCAACAATGCCAACAGTTCTCTTTTTCCCTTATCCTGCACTGCGCAAGAAAACCCAAATTCGGCTACCTCATTTATGTCGTGCAAAGTGAAAATCCCCTTCCTTGATTCCAGTACTTTTGGGCGAGTCCGCTGGTTCATTTCTCGCTCGAAAGACCTCAAAGTAGGCTTTAACTTCCCTCCCCGTGCGAGAAAAGATACGAGCTCAGTTGCATCTATGAGGGACTGATTCGCCCCCTGTCCCTTGAATGGGCTCATTGCATGCTGGGCATCCCCAACTAGAATGATTCCATCTTTGATGTCAAATTTTTTGTCATCACCGCCATCATTACGCTTGTGCAGCTCGATTGGGTTCTCCACATCGCACAGCTCGGTGCCCCAAACGTTCTCCGAGGTTATAATCATTTTGCCGACTGGCTCATGCCAGTTCTTAGTACGACGAAGGGCTTCCGTTTGCAGATCCTTTGGAGACATTTGCTTTAGCATGTCTATTGTTATGTCTTCATCACCAGGCGATAGCACAAAAGAAAGCTGCCACATGGTGGAATACTTTGTCGCTTTCGTCTGCGTATTATCTTCGCCCATTTCATCCGATTCAAAGGGCATGGTAAAAAAGCGAGTTCGATCACTCACAGTGTAAAATCCACGACCGTCAAGCAGGCAGTCGGCGTGCTCAGTCACTCCCAAGATTACAAAAACGCCCAGTCGAAGCAAGCAGTTTCTCGTCGGAAGGACTAACCCGCGAACTTTGCTATTCACTCCATCCGCGCCTACCACTAAATCGACCTCGCCACTGCTTGTCCCGTCCTCAAATGCTAAATTCATTTTGTTGTTGCTTGTGGAGGTGATCCCTGCCAATCTCTTCCCCCACTGAACCGCGTTTTTGTCACACAACATTCCCAGCAATTCTCCCCGCAACTTCTGACGAGCTACGCGCAAGTTTCCTCTCTGGCCATTCGTTCGCAGCAAACTCACTTGGTCCAGGAATGCATTCCCATAGTATCCCCTGATTGAGCCATCTTTCCAGAAAATAAAGTGGCTGCGAGACGGCGTGTCAAAGCGCGCGCACCGCTCCAGAATATTCAACGCAGCGAGAGCACCTGATTCGCTGTAGGTCAGCGTCAGTCCATAGCCTGGTTTCCTATCGTCGAAATTGTTATCACGTTCATATACCGTTACCTTCGCCGAGTTGATTTTCTGCTGTAAGTGCACTGCTGTGGCTAGTCCTGCAATTCCCCCACCGACGATTGCAATATGCATGTCGCCGTTTTCGTTTTTGAATTAAGTTCGGATTAAAAAATGAAAAAAAAATGAATCCTGAATAAGTTTTCTTGAGACCACCGGCGTTACAAAATTGGCAACGCGCTACCTCCAGACAACCCCCCCTCTCCTCCCTATCTTATATAACAAAAATGAGTTGCATTTGTATTGGAGGACTGTGTATTC
>ERZ651776.2519-NODE-2519-length-19730-cov-6.188063_pt1 | contig 19730 bp, 9 predicted proteins | sample MGYA00514761_ERZ651776 | MGnify/ENA metagenome assembly ERZ651776 | reverse complement strand
GTGGAATAATTTTTTTATGTACCAAAGGTAGTCGCAATAAACAGTATATGTTCTTGTATTTCATAAAGTCTAAATTCCTGTTGCTTTTCACCATGAAACTAATTAACTAACTAATTCCTTTAGTATCCATTCTATAAAGTCATCATTGCCTGCCTTTCCGTTGAAATGTATTGTCACGGCACTGTCTCGGGCAACATCCGCCCACCGTTTAATAATCAACGATGATTTTCCAGGGCCAACATTTGAGTTGTCGTATGGATACGCCGTTCTAAACATGGTCTGCGACACATCAAGCATACACTCAAAGTCGGAATGTACAGCGGACATATAACAGAGTTCATGAAAGACATGTTGGTCTCCCCCCCACCAATTTTGTCCAGAAGAATAAAGGGCATTCGCAGAACGAAGCATATGTATGACGGCATCAATTGTGCCCATGTACACACCACTGTTCAACCAAGACACAACTTCTTTGGAACCAGAAACCATGTGTGTGGCTGAAGACGCGTATCTTTTTCGTTGAACATCACAAGCAGTGGTGTTAGGGTAACAGTTGGATTCTGCATTGAACAACACAACTTGTGACCGATTCCATTTATTATCATGCACCAACTCTTCCCATCGTTCGCGCGCCGTTTCTGGTTTCTGAAAGAACAATACATCGAATGCGTCGTGGAAAAGAACCAAATCGCGAAGTTCGAGCGAGGTTTGTTTTTCTAAATACTCCAATGTATTTTTTATCTTACAATGAAAAACACCGTACTTACATCCCGATGCTGGCAGTGTAGTGCTCACGCGGTCCCAACCCCTCCTCGTCTATTATTAACTTAACTTAATGTGTGCGATTTTTTCCATGGAAACTTATATTTTTCTAAACGCAAAGAACCAGGGCTCAAGTTCTCCATTTTCTGTAACAGATCTATGCATTCGCACATTTCTTTGTTCCCTTTTCCCAACTAACCATGTATTTGAAACGGAGCAAACCTCAAAAAGTCCACCATCACTTTCGTCACCTTCCTGTCTACAGTTCTTTTGGTTCTCAGTTATATATTGAGAGTCTTTCTCTTGCATGGCCCAAAGAAACTCTTCGTTAACAACAGCGCCATGTTTCTGAAATAGTTTATGCCACCAAACTCTTGGACGAAGTAACGTGTGTTCAGCCTCACCTTTCGGAGCCCCATTGTTTTTCAGAGAAATAGACAGAAAAAGATGCCTGCGTGAAACCCGAACCAACTCTTTTACCACCGCATCTGCTTCTGCCGGGTCGATATGTTCAAGGACGTCAGAGCTCATGACTAAATCGAACGAGTTATCTTCGTAGGGCAAGTTCGTCAAGATTCCTGCTTCTACGTAATTTTTTGATAACAAATCTGGACACTCTTTCTCCAAAGCTGCACGAGACAACTCGATCCCATACGCATTTTTACCATACTGCCGCATCAAGCGGGTTAAAGCACCATTCCCCGTGCCTGCATCTAAAATTGTATGAAACTTCAACTTCGCTATCACATCTGTAGCAAAGCGACACCCCCAGCACGACTGGGCCGGGTAACCGCCACTCGTCCACGTTTTATCGTATACAGCTTGATACGTCGTTGATCTGTAAGTATATCCTGGCTTTCGCGCTGGTGGATCGAACGTGTCTTGTTTCCCCAAATATCTCTCGTCATTATAGTGTTCAATGTAGTGTCCAAATGTCGCAAGTGTGGTGTTCAAATCCGAGACAGGAGCTCGGGAGCAGCTCGCGGTGTTCTTTCTTTTCACACCGTGAAAGACCAACAGTGCACCTAAGAAGAAAGATACCACACCGACAAACAAGCGAGACTTCAAAATCCGCATCGACATACTCTTCAAAGTTTTTATGGACGTGTGCTCTTTGCAAGAAATTAATAGTCTAGGGAATGGAGTATTCGTATTCATCGGTTTTGCGACGAGAAAAAATCGAAAAAATTTACGTTCGAGCTCGTAGAAATTCGACGCGCTTTCTCTCTCTTCTCTCTCTCTTTTGCTCGATACACAAACACAAAGACAGACAGACGGGCGGATTGAACGGCGGCTGTTACTCATCATCATCATAAAACACAAACGACGATGGATGCCGCGTTCGGTCGTCGTCGCGCGTCTTCTTCTGCTTCCGCGCGACAACAACAACAACAATCGACTTTTCTCATCACAAACACTTTCAACTGATTAAAACTGAAAACATGATCACCACCTCGTTCGCGAACAACAGAGGAAGAGCGGTCGTTTTACTTTTTATCGCCGGCGCGACGCTGTTCGCGTTTGGCGCGCTCTTCGAGCGGTATTTTGTCGCTTCTTCTTCTCCTCCTTCCCAGAGGTGGAGAAAGAGCGAATCTCAACAACACCATTCGAGGAGAAGCGAGGACGTCGAAGCGGACCTTTCCTTCGCCGACGGCGGAGAGAGAAGAAGCGAAGTCGATTATGATGACGATAAAGAAGAAGTCTCTGGACGATCTCTTTTTCCTCCTCCTTCTCCTCTGAAACGCGCGGTAGCGTCGAGCGAAAGCAGAGGCAGATGTTCGATATACTCGTGCGTGCAAACGAAAGATAAGAACAAGTTCTCGTTCAGCGCGGACCAGTTGCAAATGGCGATTGAAAAAGAAGCGAATCGTGCCTCCGCGTTGGTGCGCGTAAACGTAGGCGACGCGTTGAAGTACACGATGAAAAGGTGCGTTTTGCATCCGCACAACGAGTTTGAAATCCCGCGACACAAACGAGGGGAGTACGATACGAGTAGCAGTAAGATGGAAGATTTGAAGACGGCGATGCACAGAGGAATACCTCTGTTCCCGATTGTCGCGCATCCGCTAATTTGGAACGTCACCGACGGCGTTGGGGTCGGACACGGTCATAAAGTGCCGTCGTTACCGGAAAACTATCTAGTGTCGATGAGAGATTTAGAAAAAACAGAGAAAATAGACGAGAAGTACAGAGAGAAAATAGAATCGCTGATGAACGCGGCCAAGTATTGGATCGACGAAGCGCACGCGCTGTACGAAGACAGAGGAGGGGCAGTTGAAAGCAACGAAGAAGTAAAAAAGGTTTGGGCGATATGGTCGGGATTAAACGGATTTAATTACGCGTATAGATTAGTCGCCGCAAAGTTGGGCGTCGGTGTGGTGTCTTTCGAAAACGCTCCGTTTTGGCGACTGATTGTCGATACGACTACCGGCGTGGCGAGCAGTCAAGGCTCGGAAAAGTCATATTATTGGAAGTATAAAGATTTGGTGGATGAAAATGCAGCCGTCCGAGAAGCTCTCGACTACAAGGAGAAAATGTACGGCACCAAAGGGTTTGAAAAGAATAAAGAAAAGTGGGATATGCATGTGTCTCCATCGACAAATTTACCGTCTGAAATCAGCGCTCGCCCGAAGCACCGGCCGCTGGTGGTTTTCCTCGGGCACGTGTACTCTGACACGAGCGTCACGTACATGATCGAAAGCGGTTTCAACGACCAAGTCGACGTCATCATCAACACCGCGTTTTGGTGCGTCAAAAACAACGTCGATTTTGTCGTCAAAATGCACCCGGCGGAGAAGAGAGTGTTCAAACGAAGATCTCCGACGGAGACGAAACTTGTAAACGATCCTCGTTGGCACGCGATACAAATCGCAAAAAGAAATACGCTCCTAAGCGTCGACGGTACCAACCGTTTGAACACGTACAAACTCGTCGACGCCGCGGACGTCGTCGTCACTGTCGTGAGCTCTTCCGGACTAGAATCTGTAATCATGGGCAAGCAAGTCATCCTGACCGGCGCCGCGTTCTACGGCAAACTCGGCTTCACGCGAGACGCGTCCAACCCGACCGAGTTAAAATCGCACTTATACTTTGCTCTGCGCGAGCGGCTGTCGTCGCCGTCGCCGCCATCATCCTCATCCTCATCACGCTCGACGAGGAAAGTCGCGCTCTCTCCTTCGCTGTACAAAAAAGCAGCCACATTTTTTTACGTCCTTCGACACTACGCCACGGTGGGCAGAGACGACATCGATGAGATCGCGAGGAGGATCGTTCGTGCGTGCGTTCCCGCTTTATGATGATTTAATATAGATAATATATTTAATATAGATAATATATAGAGTTGTACATTGTAGATGCGCGTTTATGGTGTATGTGTGAGAGACTCGAATGATGTTCGATAGTCACAGAGTGCGAAAAATGCAAAACTTTTCACAGCCCCCTCACAACTCACATTGTACACAACGCTCTCTCTCTGAAGAGATGCGCGCGCGACTCCCTACCACCAACAAAAACGCGGAGGAGGACGGAAACATCGACGTCGAAAGGAATTTCAATATAAACGGAAACGATGATGACTTCGATAGCAGCGGCGCGATGAAGAAAAAGAAAAGTGTCTCCTCCTCCTCCCTGCCGTCGATGATGATGGTGCCGAAAAATCCTTGGCTGTTACTCGTTTTAGGTATCCTTTTCGGCGCGTTTCTCCCTACTTTTATGAAACATAAATCGGTGCGCATCGTGCACAGGCACGTGAAAGGCGCGTATAAAGCACACAGTGAGGCTTCGAAGGAGTACTTGAAGAGATATCGAGAAACATATTTAGAGGAAGTGAAAGCGAATGTGAATAACGCTGAAACCGTGATGCTTTTGGAAAGCGTGGTGAAAGAAGAAGAGAAGAAAGTGGAAGAGGAGTTGGTGAAAGAGGAAGTAGGAGCTGTAACTAGAGAAGAAGGAGGAGATATTGCATTCAAAACGCTCGAGAACGGCAAGCACGTGTGTTTACCAGTGATAGACGAAGACTTTAGCGAACTTTTATTTGATGAAGAAGGAGCTGCCCACGCCTCGTTCGTATCTAGAGCAGAATGCGGATGGTATAATCAGCTGAGGAATGTTGGAATCGAAGCTGCGAGCACGTTATCTTCGTGTGTTCCGGACAACTTTGTGTTTGCGATAAAAGCAAACGAGTATCATTGGGATATGTTTATGTATGGTTTGCAAAACGTGAAATCTCAAAAGTGCTTCATGGATAGACTCATAATTTTGTGTCTGGATGATTCGACGCTATCGAAATGCACGGATGCTGGATTCAAACATTGCCTTTCGAAACCTGCGAAAAATTTAGGAGCGTCTGATTTTAAGACTAATGAGTTCAATGCGATTGCATGGTACACGGCAAAAATGGCACTCGTGTTCAACAGCGCAAACTTATCGGTATTTACATTCGACGCAGATATCTTATTTTTCCAAGTGCCAAATTTAGCTAAGGTCATTGAGTCAGATCCCAATGCAGAACTGTTTTATCAGTGGGATGAAGTCGATTATGAGAAACTCTATTCAAGCGCGACATTTGATGAAGAAAGAGAGGCGAGCATTCATCACTCTGTTTTCAATTCTGGTCAGATGTTGTGGAGGCCGTCTGAAAAAGTGCGCAAAGGTATTTTAAAAGCAATGGTTCGAGCGGCGTCGAAGGACGTTAGTGAGCTGGATCAGTATCATTTAGAAGTGTCTATGAAAGAAGTGGGCGCAAATGTTGCGGGGTTGAGTTATATGTATGCAGCAAATTGGGTGTGCTCGACTAGAAAACAATGTCTCGTGAAAACGAACAGTCAAAATTGGATCGATTATCACGCTACGTGGGTGGTTGGCTTGGAAAATAAAATGGAGGTATTGAAAATGGCGCAAGAAGGATGGAAGAATGTAAAGAAAGAAAATCTTAGCGATGGTAAACGTAACAATGATGATGGTATTGATAGCATCCGTGCCGAAAAAGGAGGGGGGGGCGCATTCAAAACGCTCGAGAATGGCAATCACGTGTGTTTGCCACTAATTTACGAAGATTTTAGCGACCTCGTGAGCGAGGAAGAAATGAACGAGAGCGGTACCGTAATGACCCGATCTGAATGCGAATGGTTTGCAAGGTATATCAAGGTGAGCATCGTAGCTTCCAAAATGACGTCCAAATGTGTACCAGATGATCACGTATTTTCGACACTAGTAAATGAACACGAATGGGAAGTTTTCACGTATGCCGTCCAAAACGTAAAATCTGAAAAGTGCCTCATCGATCGACTCATTATTTTGTGTTTAGACGGAGCTACCGCGTTGAAATGTAAGTACGATGGCTTCACGCATTGTGTTCAATACGTAGATACACTAAGAGCGTCAGATTTTATGCAAAATGATTTTTGGCGAATCGGCTGGCTCAAAACTAAAATGGCGTTGGCATTAGTCAGCGCGAAATTGACGGCTTTCATTCACGATTCAGATGTTTTGTTCTTAAAAGTGCCAGACATGGATCGAATTATTGCATTGGATCCTACCGCGGAGATGTTTCATCAGTGGGAACAATTGAATTACACGGCTTTATTTCTGAAATCTTCTTTCGAGGAAGAAAGTGAACCAGTAGATGTTCCTCACAAAGGTCTCAATAGTGGGCAAATTGTATATTTACCGACGGAAAAAGTTCATCAAGGTCTTCTCTTGTCATTGCGGAAAGGAAAAGAATGGGGAACGAACAAGAATAGATTAGATCAGGAACTCTTGATGTCTGCTATGGATGATGTTGGCGTTAAAAGAACGGGTTTGAGTTACAAATACAACTCATACTGTAGCACAAGATCGTTTAACCGTGAACATGAACACTTGGAGGAATGGATAACTTTTCACGTCAACTGCGCAAAAGGTCCTGGACTTAAAATGCTCGCCATGAGAGAAGTTCAAGAAGACTGGATTAAGCATAAATCAGGTTGAATAGATGTCGAGAAAAGAGAAAGAAGTTGTATTGAGGACGAGACGACGGTCAATCATTTAGCCCGCTTATGTAATTCTAAAACATCTAGAATTGTACCTGGTACACGTTGTATTGTATATTTAAAACTTACAGATTACAACGTACTGGTACGTGCTATATAAAATACATGTACTACGCATGGCGCAGTCGCTATGAAGAACAAAAATCATCGAAATCATCTCGTATAAGTACTGATGACTTTTTCGAGATCATCGAGAGTCTTCAACGTACCTAAATACTCGCCGTCTTTAATCAAACAGGACGCTGCTCTTGAAAATCCAGAGGAGAAGGGAAAGGACACTATTTTCTTGGCCGTGCCGAGCTCGTAGAGTTCCAAAGCAGAAGTTAAGGAGTAATGACTTTCGAGAAGGTCTCGATGATCTGCTATTTTATCTTCTCCTTCTTCATCACTCATTCCTGAGACATGTTCGATCATTGAAATTACGGGATTATTCTTCAGATACGCTTGAATAGCCGGAGCATCACTCGCTACAAAAGTAGTGAGTCCAGAAGTCTCGAATATTTTTTTCGCAAAATCGATCACATCGTCTACCGCACGCTTCAAATCCAAGTGAGCGAGACGATCGTATCCATCTCCTTCATTATCTAACCTTTGGTCGCCTAATTTAATCTCACGATGACCTATCTTTATGGATAAGTCTGGCTGAACTTCAATTCCAAGATCTTCATGATCTAATAATCGAAAGTGAAAGGCTATGTCATTTTGATGCGTCTTAGATTCCGTACCGTGAATATTCTGCCACTTTTTATGGTTTTCCAACTCTTCGAGAAGGAAATCAGACGGGTCTCCGAACCATTTGTTTATTCCTGCGCAAGAATTATTGTCCGTGACTTTTGCATACTTGCCATTCGTGATGTATTTATTATGCGGCTCGGTGATGAATACATTCGTCGGTGTTTCTGGATTGGTCATATTTTCAAGCGCTTGAATCCAATCCTCACTCTGTCCGTCAATGTGCACAAAACTCTTCATATCTTCTGTTTCTTCGTTTGGCCCTAAGGAAACATCGATATCACTCGAACGTTTACCGTATTTGACCACATTTTTATTGTGTCGGAAACTATCTTCGCACGGTTGCATTTTTTCAGAATGCCATGGTTTATGTGGTGTTCCACACTCACGAATACTCACGCTTCCTACCCCTAACATGTCCAAGATTTCGTAAACCTTCGCAAACTCTTCCATCAAATGTCCTAGACCAAAATCCGATAGGTGATGGAAAATATAAACGTGTGCGTTGCCACGCGTACGTTGTGACAATGGCGATGGCGGCGGTGGCGGCGGTGATTCTATAACCGGCACTGGTGTGACACTCACACCACCATCTATTTTGTTCGCTCTTTCTGTTTGCTCTCCTGCTACTTCTGACATCTGTGCTAGTACCTCTGCTACTGCCGCGTCGCCTCCTTTTTCTCCTCCTTCTTCTTCTTCTTCTTTTTCTTTCTGTATATTCTCTCCTCCAAACACGGCTTCCAAATACGATTCTCGATATCGCTTTAAATACTCTTTTCTCGCCTCGTTGTGCGCTCGATACGCGCCTTTCACATTCCTGTGTAAATCTTGAACACCCTTACCCATCCTCGATTGACTGTTTCCATCGCCGCTGGCATAAGAAGAGAGAACAAAGCCGCAGAAAACGCCGAAGAGAACGACGAGTATCCTAAACGTGACGCTCGACGATGCATTTGGACCGTCCCCGTCCTCTTCTCTTCTTTTGATATTCAAAACTGCGCCGTTCTTTTTTTTGGTCGCGGGAGAGGACTCGAGGAGTCCTCTCGATCGCATGAGCATTTATTCCTCCTCGTTTTGCTTGCGCGCGTGGAGAGAGGAGACCCAGAGGTGCAGAGGAGTTGAGGCGTTGAGGTGCACTATTGTAGAGATGTTTGAGAAGATGTAGAGCGAATGGACACACCTCGGGACTCCAAAAAAAATCGTGTAAGCACATATCCATTCCTTCCTTCCTTCCCTCCCTCCCTCCCTTTCTCTCTTTCAACATTGACGGAATGGCGTCTCGTGTAGTTCTTCCTCGTCTCATTTTTATCATATCTTTCGCTCTTCAAGCGCTAAACGTGCTCAGTGAAAGTGCGCAACCCACACGTAATCAGCATCGAAGAGCGTTACTAGAACAACAAACGACCGGCGCGGAAAAAGATGACGTATCTTTAAGCAGAGTGGAACGTCTGGAGCGCTTGCGACAGAAGAGACATCATCGTCGTCACCATCAAGGATCGACGGCGGCAACGTTAGCAGCACTTCGAGACGACAGGGAATTTTCTTTACTTCCGACGAGAGAAGGAAAAGAGGAGGAAAAATGGACGAGACAAAGCGAGAGACTTCAAAGACGAGAGAAGGAGAGAATGGAGAGATTGAGACTGAAACGAGAGATGGAAGGAGGAGGAGGAGAAGAAGAAGAAGAAGATAAAGATGCCGTTGTGGCGAAGACGGCGACTTATGTGAAGGAAGCGAGTTTCTCGAACTCTGCTTCTGATTCTCCTCAGTCGTTACCGGCGGTGCACGTCTTAAATTTAGTAACGGGCACTGGTTTAGGACAAATAGTTACCGCTTTGGTGCCAATTTTAGAAACACTGAAACACGCCGGATACGAAACGTTTGCTGTGCACGAATGCGGAGGAGATCCGCCCTGGAAAACTGATTGGGAAAAGTTGGTTTCCTGTGAAGAACGAACAGAGAAGAATAACATTTATCATAATTTTAAGAGAACGTACGAGATTGGAGGTAAGCAGACTTTGACGGAAGTGATGAAGGAATACGAGAAATACGAGAGCAGCAACGAAGTAGATCATCTCAACGGGAATATGAACGATTGGAAAGAGATTTTGAGTAGTAAAGAGATTTATGGGAATGCGAAAAAGATGTTGATGGTGCAGCAAATGCATAATAAATTCGCTCAGACATCGAGTGAGTCTATTTGCACTTCGACGCGATACTGGTTCGATGCGCCTGCCGGTGATTTGCTAGAGTTGGTGAGAAAGCCTGAGAGTGAAATGCATAGAGTCATCACCTTTCACATACGCACGTTCGCGGATGAAAACATTGGTATTGCTTTTAACGACGATTTAACGTTGAATGAGGAATTAGCGGAGAAACGACGTGACAAGGGGAAAGCACCGGAGCAGAGAACAGATCGCATCAAGAAAGTTGCGCCTGAGTTTCCTAAAATGATTCAAAAAATGGTGGACGTTTGTACCATATTGTTCGAAAGAACGGGTAAAAAGACGCACGTGGCCGTGGACTCCCAGGCTGTTCGTGATTATCTAAGAAAGCATCGAACAGTCATGCAAGTAATTTCGACAGATATTGTGAAAAATGAAGAACACTATTATACAGAGCCGGCATATTCACTGAATGATATTGCAGATTGGTATTTATTGTCGTTAGGACAAACGATCGTCGGATTTCCAACAAGTTCGTCTTATAGTAGTTCTGCTCACTGCAGAGGTGGTAGCGTCATACATTACGCAGGCACGGAAAGCGAATTTACGGAAACAGTGTATAAGGTATTGGAAAGCGAATTTAAGGAGGATATCTTTACTTCTGAAACAATTTCAACCACGGCTCAATCAGTTGTTGATATTGAGATAGATACAAATGCTGATGCGAATAATGATGATAATGGCGACGAAAACGACGTAAAGATGAAGCTGGCAGATATTCCTTTCCCGCCTCCTACGGATTCTGAGTTCCGGTTTCATGAAACCTCCTCTGGTATCCGCACGTGCCTTCCCGGTGTTCCAGCCGAATACTCTGACGTGCTCACAGCCGAAACCGTAACGGGGAGCTCGATATCACCAGACGAATGTCTTTGGCTGAACGAAGTGAAAGGCGCCGGAATAGCGGCGTCTAAATTACCTTCAGATTGTGTTCCAGATAAAACGGTGTATTCTTCGTACGCTAACGCGTACCATTGGGAAATGCTGATATTCAACTTACAAAACATCAAAGACCGCGAATGTTTCATGAATAGACTCATGATTGAGTGCATGGATGATAAGGCTATGGAGTTGTGCAAAGGTTCGGGATACATTAAGCATTGCGTTCCGTACCCAAAAGCTATGCGCGCATCTGACTACGAACGCCCTGAGGGTCAAACCGAGTCAAAAACCGATTATAACGCACTCACATGGATCAAGGAGAAAGTAGCATTCTCACTCATGCACGCCGACATATCCGTCTTCACGTTTGATAGCGACGTACTCTTTTTCGATGTTCCAGATTTGGCGGAGATTCAAGCAACCAAACCAGACGGTATCATATTCTTCCAGCTCGCCTCAATTGAAGACGAAGAAGTTGAAAAAGCTGGCGAGTTTACGAAGGAGTACCACTCTCATCAGGATTTCAATGCCGGTCAATTATTCTGGAAACCAAGCGAAGACATGAAACGCGTGCTTTTGAAGGCGTTCCGAGCTGGAAACAAAAGTGGTAAGATCGACGTCCTCGATCAGTTCTATTTTTCGGGCACCCTTCGCGATGAAGATGATGGCGCCGTGTGGCAAAAGGCACACCATTTATCGTCCAAGTTTGATTCGGGGTGTTTTCATCACAGACCTTACGACGAAGAGAAGAAGTTAAAGAGAACGACTTTCCACGCGTGTTGTTATACTACGTTAAGCCAAAAGCTCCACGGATTGAACGAAGCGCAGGAGTACTTTTTAGAACACAAGAGGGAACGAGAGCAGCAATTATGAATAAAATAGATAGAGATACTCGTAGTAATTCGAAAAAAAAAACAAGTTCGGAACAACTTAAAATGACAAGACTAAAATTCACCTAACGTATTCACCTGAAAACCTTTCGCTTCGTTTAAAATCCAAGCCAACGCGAGAGAGATAAAGGTTGATGTCGAGACATGCGCGGCGGGCGCGTCTGCTCTTTTTACTCTTCATCTTCATCTTTACCCTCACTCTCGCTCCGATTGGTGGTTCGAGTGCTGCTCGCAGAGTTTTGTCAGACGAGGAAAGTCACGACGATGATGCGTTTTTATTGTTGAGCAGACCGGAACGTCTGGAGCGCTTGCGACAGAAAAGACATCATCATCGTCACGATAACAGTCACGATCAGAAAGTAACATCGAAGGAACCATTTGCGAATGTAGATGAGTTGCAATCGAGCGTAGCCGACGACGACGAGAGCAGAATAGGAAGACGAAGACGCACTTCTCGTCGTTCCGGGCGAATGGGGGAGGAGGTCAATGGAGAACAGGGAGAACACAAGAGAAGAAGACACGAAAGAGAGAATGTTCCGAAGGAAACAGGGCATCAGAAGTCCGAGCGAGATAGCAGCGGTGAAGATGAGAGTACTGCTGACGTCGGAGCTGGTTCAAAATTACCAGCGGTCCACATTCTAAACATACCAGCCGGGGTTGGTCTCGGGCAAATAGTGGACGCTTTGGTGCCAATTTTAGAAACACTGAAACACGCCGGTTACGAAAGGTTTGCTGTGCACGAATGCGGAGGAGATCCGCCCTGGAAAACTGGTTGGGACAAGTTGGTTTCGTGCGAAGCTAGACCGGAAAGAAATAACATTTATCATAATTTTAAGAGAACGTACGAGATTGGAGGTAAACAGACTTTGACGCAAGTAGTCGCGGATTACGAAAAGTACGACCAGAGTGGCGAACTTGATTTTGTGGATGGACATAGAAACGATTGGAGTAAGATTCTAAACAGCAAAGAAATTTATGGAAAAGCAACTAAGATACTGATAATGCAGAAACTTCATAACAAGTACAGACCTGATGAGCATCTAGCGTGCGAAAACATGCCATACTGGTTTGACGAGCCGGTGAACGATTTGTTGGAGTTGGTGAAGAAGCCGGAGAGTGAAATGCATAAATTGATTACGTTTCACATTCGAACGATGGGAGATGAGCACATTGGCATAGCATTTAATGAAGATTTGACGTTGAACGAAGATTTGGCGCAGAGTGAGCGCGACAAGCGCAAACCTGGTGAGAACAGGATCAATCGCGTGAAAGCAGCGGCTCTTGAGTTTCCAGATATGGTGAAGAAAATGGTGGAAGTTTGTACATTATTATTCGAAAAGACTGGCAAGAAAACGCACGTGGCTGTAGATTCCCAAGTTGTTCGCAATTATTTGCGAAAGCACGAGAAATTCATCCAAGTCACCGATCCAGATGTTTTGGATTTCAACAAGCACTATAAGGAGGAGCCTTTGTATTCGTTGAACGATATAGCCGATTGGTATTTGTTATCGCTGGGACGAGAGATCGTTGGATTTCCAAGTTCATCGACCTATAGTTACTCTGCGGCTTGTCGAGGGGCTAGTTTATTACATTACACTAGTACGCTGAGTGAATTGACGAGTATACTTGATCGACTTTTAGAAGATAACGGAGTAGAGAAGTATAGTAGGGAGGCTGATGAGAAGTCCAATCCATCAAAAGCCCCTCACACTCCAGTAGTACATGATAACATTCTAAGCACTCGTGCTACTGATGCTTCTGTGCCCGATTTGATAAGCAGCAACAGCGATAGTAAGTGTGTGTATGGTTATCCCTCGACGAATGAAGAGAATACGTGCATATGCAACACAGATTGGACCGGAGAAAGATGCGAAGTCGATCCGATCCCTTCCTGCGACAGAGAAACATTTCTTTCGTGTGGCGATGTTTTGTACCGCTTCGCGCATTCGCAGGAGCATCCAGGCTTGAAGGAAACGGTGTTTCCTTCTTGCCAGTGTGCAGACGAATGCGTGTCACATTTGCTAAATGCCTACGGTGATGCAATGTACAAGCGCACGTTTTCTACTGATTACAAGCGCTTCGATCCAAGTTTACACCTTTGCACGCAAAATAATAAAGTAAAACGAACGCTTTTTATGGAAATGGATTATGAGAAACGAATTAGTAAGCGTGAGGAAATGGGAGAAGTATCGGATAATGCCACGCAGGAAGAAAGTCGGAAACTCATGACCAAACTCGTAGACTCTAAAGAACAGAAAGCGACGAACTGTTCCCCAGATTGCGAAAGATTTGGTGGTGGTTGCGTTGATTACGAATGCGTGTTGTGTAAAGAAGGACGTTTTGGCATGGATTGTGCTATGAGTAAAAAAGACTTGGATTCTGCGCGACTGACCGCGCCGAAGCGAAAAGGCAAAAAGGAGCTTTCCCTTTCCTATCTTGATTTACCCGGTACAATTCGGCGGTTCATCCGTGGACAGAGCTACCAGAATCATGGTAGTTTCCGGGGAGTGCACTATTTCGAACATTCTCTCCGTAAAGATGCTGAAATATTCGATCCAAATCCGCCTACAAGCGAAACCAGCGACGAGGAGCGCAAAGATATTGTCGCCGTGATCCCTTTTTTCCCTTCTGATACGGTTGGAAACGTTGGAATGGCTCAAATATACGCTTCGCGGGTTGAAAAATACGTCAACGATAAATTTATGGGTGACGTATCCTTTCCTACCATATGGTTCAACGCGCAAGATCGCGGATTTTGTACATCACAGAAATCTCGTGATGCACTTCCCTCAAGTGCCATAGGTATTACGCAATACGGACAGTGGCGAGTTCATCCGAACGACGAAACGCCGTGTTTCCGGAGCGAAATAGATATCGTCGTACCCTCCAGCGTCTCTAGTCGGGGTGGATACTATGGCGCGCAAGATCCTGGATTTAAGAGATTCGACGAAAAGACAAAAGATGGGTTTCTGCTCTTCTTTGCTGGTTCGGAGAGAAGTAGACCGGAGTGCTTAGGTGAAGAGTTCTTCAAGAATTTAGAAAATAACTGCATGTACTCGTACGGTGGAGGTGCCAGAGGTTGGATTGTCGATTGGTTCAAGGACGAAGAGCGGTTTTGGCTCAACAGAAAACTAACACGTTCCATGGAAAAAGGAGACGCAGAGCATCAAGCAGAGGCCATTCGCATGCGCTCCAAGTTCTGTCTCTCCTCGGGCGGAAACGGATTCGACCAAAGATTTATAGACGGTATCAGTCGCGGCTGCGTTCCGGTGCTGACGCAGTTGAACACGTCGCATCCGTTTGAAATCTTGTTAAACTACGAATCTTTCACCATCCGAGCACCAGGTGAAATGATGCGAGACTTACCAGAAGTACTCGAGGATACAGTTTCGAGCGGTAAGTATGCAAAAATGCTTCTTAACTTACGAGTCGTTCGCGAAGCTATAGCTTGGAACGTAACAAACGGACGAGAAGAAAACGACGAATACGATACGTTCACAGTAAACAACGGCGCATATTACCACACCTTAGCTGCTATCGCACTGCGAACCAAGAAAAAGTTACCTGAAAGTGTCGCGGAGAAGTTATGCAAGTTATACTTTGAAAATGAGTATCATGAAAACGCTTGGAAGGATGTTTTGAATGAAGAGTTTAGGCGAGTTCTGGAACCGAGTTGCGAAAAACAATCGAGGTAGATGGATGTGTTGGTTGAATATATTAATAGGCTGGAGATGAATATGAATGTAATACCACTGTAGAAGATAGGATATTGAATAATATTGATTGTTGCTCGATTGCGAGTAGCGGTTCGAATCATAGTCACCTATAGCATTAGCAGTTTTATCCTTGTCCCTGTCTCTTTATGTTTCTATCTCCCTTGGTGTATTGTATTTTGACGTAGGGAGAAAATTAACGAACTCTGAAAACCTCATTTACTTTTTTCTCCTCGCGTATCAATTCCTTTTCTCGCAAACAAAATGCAGCGAAACTACGGTGAAGATCATCAACCGTACAATGAACCTTACGGCGATTTAGTGCCATTCGGAGACCCAAACTGGTACCGCGGCTACACATCACCATTCTATAAAAAAACGCACTCCGATTTTCGTCTCAAGTGCCGCTCGTTCGTTGAAAAAGAAATTTTACCGTTCGTGCACGAATGGGACGAATCGAAAACCATTCCGAAAGAAATATACGTGAAAACATACAAAGCTGGAATCCTGCCGGGTGTGGTTGGAAAACCGTGGCGTGAAGAATTGACAGACGGGATTCAACCTCCACCAGATTTTGATTACTTTCACGAATTGATCTTGTTTGACGAATTCGCCAGATGCGGGTCCGGAGGCGTCTTGTGGGGCTTGTTGGAAGGCGTGCACATCGGGTTACCGCCGGTGTTAAATTTTGGAAGCGAGGAGTTGAGGAGAAGAGTTGGTAGTCCGGTTTTGCAGGGGAAGAGTATCATTTGCTTGTGCATTACAGAGCCGTACGCTGGGTCAGATGTGGCGAATATTCGGTGCGAGGCGAAGAAAGACCCGACTGGGAGATTTTACACGGTCACTGGAGAGAAGAAATGGATCACGAACGGTATTTGGGCAGATTATTTCACCGTTGCAGTGAGAACCGGCGGGAAAGGGTCGAGCGGAATTTCCTTGCTCGTGATTGAAAAGTCAATGAAAGGCGTGGACTGCAAACGCATGGACTGCATGGGCGTTTGGGCATCCGGAACGACCTTTGTTACGTTTGACGAAGTCAGAGTGCCGGTGGAAAACTTAATCGGTAACGAAAACGAAGGCTTTAAGTACATTATGCACAATTTCAACCACGAGCGATGGGGATTCGTCGTGCAAGCGAATCGATTTGCGCGAGTGTGTTACGAAGAGGCATTTACGTACGCACATCGGAGGAGAACGTTTGGCCAGCGTTTAATCGATCACGCAGTTATTCGGCACAAACTCGCGGAAATGATACGGCAAATCGAAGCCACGCATAACCTACTCGAGAATATCACGTATCAAATGAACACCTTATCTGAAGAACAAAAACCAAAAATGCTCGCCGGCATCACCGCTTTAGCAAAAGTCCAAGCGACGAAAGTGTTTGAGTTTTGCGCCAGAGAAGCGGCGCAGATTTTCGGCGGCGCGAGTTACGTACGAGGAGGGCAGGGTGAAAAAGTCGAAAGGCTGTACAGAGATGTCAGAGCGTACGCTATACCTGGCGGTTCAGAGGAGATCATGCTGGACTTTGGCGTGAGAGATAGCATGAAACAGTTTTCGCGTTTATGAGTATTTGGTCGAGCTGTTTTTTTGTAGCATTTAAGAATGATATCACAAGTTGCATTAAATGTAGAAAGTAATCATCACACATTCATTTACTGTTATGTACACGTACTGCGCGCAGATTGACAAGAGGAATTGATATCGTGCGCTCATTTACGGTACTCGCTCTAAAAATACTCGTTTCTTTCAGAGAAAATACGGTCGGTTGAGGTGACTTCTGAACAAAAAAAATTAATTGCCAAAAACGCTATTAAAACGCTCGCTTGGGAACGCACATACAGATAAAGAATATGCGTTCCAGAGCGGTAAACAATGGTCAGAGTAGACGCGATGATAAAGAGTTGAGCAACGACATTGAGGAAGCTGAGATCAAATCTTCTTCTTCTTCAAGAAGATACGATTCTGTTGGCGAGAACTCCAGTCAAAAGTGGATGATTGCGATGCTCTGTTTAGGTATCTTCTTCGGCGTGTTTTTGTCGTTATCAATCCACGACAAAAGTCACGCGATGCTGAAAGAACCGATAAAGGGATTACACAGAAACGTTAAAAATGCGTACAGAGCGCATAACGTAGCGAGAAAAGAGTACTTGAGGTCGTATCGTGAAGCGTATTTGGAGTCGATTTTGGCAGCAAGAGGACCTTCTTCTTCTTCTTCTTCTTCTTCTTCTTCTTCTTCTTCTTCTTCTTTGGATGTGGAGGAAATTGAAAAAGGCTCCGCTGAAGATGTAAGTGAAGGCAGCAAAGACTCGGAGAAGAACGTGATCGCACGTTCTGGAGAAGATAGCCGGTCTAGCCCAAACGAAGAAGGCGAAATCGTTTTCAAATCGCTCGAGAATGGCAAGAAAATATGTTCTCCATTAATAGACGAGGAGTTCAGCGATCTCGTAGTCGAAGAAGGAAACGACGAGAGCGGCGCTCTCACGTCCAAAGCGGAATGCGAGTGGTTCAATCAGCTCACGAAAGTTGGTCTGGAAGCGTCGAAAATGCCCTCAACGTGTGTTCCCGATGACTACATATTTGCAACTTTAACAAACGATCACATGTGGGACATGTCCATGTTCGGTTTGCAACATATCAAAGATGAGAAGTGTTTCACCGACCGCCTCGTGATATTATGCCTCGACGATGTAACCTTCTCGAAATGTGAAGCTGCCGGTTTCAAGCACTGCGTAAAATATATCAAATCTATGGCGTCCTCGATCTTTATGCAGAATGATTACAGGCAGATCGTTTGGCTGAAACCGAAAATGGCGCTGGCATTCCTAAACGCCAAACTGACCGTATTTACCTTGGATTCGGATATATTATTCTTTCAAGTCCCAGATTTGGCTAAAATCAAAGAGTTACATCCCGAAGCCGAGCTCCACTATCAGTGGGAATATGTTGATTATGAAGCACTCTACGAAATGGAGAATCCGAACGAGGATTTCGAAGAAAGCGTACGACACGACGGGTACAACTCTGGCCAAGTCTTGTGGATGCCAACCGCAAACGTCATCAAAGGCACTTTAAGAGCGTTGCTTCGAGGTAAAGAAGGAGGTTCCGGCGATAAGTTGGAGCAAGCTCATACTCAGGATGGAATGAGCGATGCGGGCGTAAACACTGCCGGATTAAGTTTTAGATATGCCGCAAACTGGCAGTGTTCAACGAGGGGCGTTTGTTCGGTGTATACGAAAAGTCAAAATTGGATTTCGTACCATGCGACGTGGCTACAAGGCCTCGAGAGTAAAAGGGCCATCCTGACGAAGGTGGAAGAAGCCTGGTCGAAACTCTCTTCCAAACCTGCGAACGCAGAGGATGATGCGAATGATTCTCCTCTTGCGCAATGTGCAAAATCTTTAAAAGCAGAACATACAGGTTTCGGAAACACCTTCCTAGGCGACGGTATGAAGACCGAACTAGACGCTGCGCACGGGAATCCAGGCGGCGAGGGGGGATGCCCAACTGGGCATTTGTATTGTAGCGCGTGGGAACCGTGTTACTGGGGGAGCGACGAAGATTACACGTCCTTTTGGAACACGGTGTCATCCAACGGTGCGCTGAAAGAGCATCTTATCGTCGCGGCAGAGCTGGACGAGCAGTGCGCTTTTGACCCGAAAACGGGAATCGAATCCATCGAACAAGATGTGCAGAAAATTGCCGCAGTTCACTTCAGATGCTCTGACGTGCCTATAAGCTACGCTCCTGATTATCCTGTGGCACCACCAGAATATTCTTCGTTCGTAGGAAAGAAATTCCGCGAGTGGGGGATGAAACGTGTTGTCCCTATACTCTGCGTCGAACATGGCTTGGAGGAATCAATTCGAGACGACCGTCAAAAGCAGTGCGAGGAATTGTTCAATTTACAACTTAACATTATCAAGCGCGAGATGATAACGAATGATGAGAACGTTCATTTCGACGACATCACCTGTTTATCCGAAAAGACGACACTCATGGCAATCCGCGACCTAGGCGCCTCTGCTATCCTCGTCCCTTCGTCGTTCACCTTCCCGGCTGGGTTAGCTCGAGAAGATGGCAGTAAATTCATCATGCCGCACTTCGGTGTCCAAGGTGTGAGCCCTGCTGACGTGTTGCTTCAATCCAAAATAAACGATGAAATCATTCTGCGCATGCAAAGCGTAGCAGATGCGATGCCTGTGACTGTATTCTGCCCCCGGTGCGGTAACGACATCGCGGACACTCCTGAAGGCGCGACCCAGTGGAACATCGACGTGTGGAAGCCACTGTTGGAGAAGTACGCATCAAAGAATTGAACTCGTCGTATGCATTCAAAAGAGCTCTGATTTTAGTAGATTTTAGATTAGAACGCGAGTGTATGTACAAATAAAACCGCACGCAAAATAAAAAAGAACTACACAAACCCGCTCTTTCTGAGCGATCATCATGCGCGAGAAAAAGAGGAAGGAGAAGAAGAAGAGGAAGAAAGAAACGAGCAAA
>ERZ651776.2516-NODE-2516-length-19748-cov-4.290428_pt1 | contig 19748 bp, 14 predicted proteins | sample MGYA00514761_ERZ651776 | MGnify/ENA metagenome assembly ERZ651776 | reverse complement strand
GTCAAGTTTCCCCCCCCCCCGCGCGGCCTTCCCGTTGTCTTCCTCTACCTCCTCTACAATTCTCGCGCATCACGTCCGTCCCCCTTTCTGGCAAGGTAACCTCCTGAAAAAAAAGGTTGTTGTGTGGGGAAACAGTTTCTCTCCGTGGCAAACGCGTGTTCGGTCGGGAAGGAATAGGCACGAGGAGAGAGGTGTAAGGACGGTCGTTGAGAGTCACAAGCGACGCAAACAAAGTTGTATCGCTGTTTAAGTAGCCGAGTCACCGGAGCGAGGTTGAATCTCACGCACATACGCACAACAACAACAACAACGACGACAACAACGACGACGACGACAACAACGACAACAACAATAACAACAACAACAACAACGACGACAACAAAATCAACAACAATGTTTGACCTCCCCCTCCTGACCTCCTTCTTCTTATGGACGTACTCGGTGGGTTCCCGCCTGTCCCCTTACTTGGTCTTCGTGCCTCGTCCTACGGTGATCGAAGATTGGTCCGCCCTTGTCGGCCTGAACTACGAGTCATTCGCTTACATCCTCGGTCTGTACCTGTGCTACCCCCTCGGTGCATTGATGAACTTGGTGCCCTCCTCCTCCTCCTCCGGTTTGGGCGGTTGTGGGGGTGGTGATCTGAAGCACTTGTTCTCGGGTTCGTTGGGGATCGTCCTGCTCCAGACTGTCCTGGGGGTGCAGTACCTCCACCTGGTGGTGAGCTCGACCCTCGCGTACCTCATGCTCCGCTTCCTCCCCCGTAGGTCGTCGGTGGTCCTGGTTCCCGCGCTGTCCGTGGGGTACGCCGTGGCGGGGCACCTACACAACCAATACATGAACTACATGAGCTGGAACCTGGACTTCACGGGTCCCCAGATGGTCCTGACCCTGAAGCTCTACTCCCTGGCCTACAACCTCTACGACGGCTGGGTGATGGAGTCGTGCGAGCGGGGGGTGGGGGAGGTGCCGAGGGGGACGAGGAGGTGCAAGGGGGTCGCGCTGAGGGAGTGCCCGACGCCGGTGGAGTTCTTCGGGTACGTTTTCTGCTTTAGCAACGTGCTGGCGGGGCCGGGGTTCGAGTTCAAGGGGTACAGGGACGCGGTGACGGGGAAGAATTTGGAGAGGGGGGGGGTTAGGGAGGGGCCGAGTAGGCTCGGGCCCGTTGTGGTGCCGCTTTTGGTGAGCCTTTACGCGATGGTGTTTTACGTGCAAGTGGGGGGGATGTACCCGATTATGGACCCGGATGATCCGCAGAGGAACACGCCGGTTTTCGTGAGGATGGGGGAGGACGGGACGGGGTGGAGGGAGAGATTTTTGTACCAGGTGAGGTTGGGAGGGGGGGGGGACGACGAGCGAACGGTAGTCAACACAGTCAGTCGACGAGCGAACGGTAGTCAACTCAGTCAGTCGACGAGCGAACGGTAGTCAACACAGTCAGTCGACGAGCGAACGGTAGTCAACTCAGTCAGTCGACGAACGAACGTCAGCCAACACAGTCAGTCGTCTAACCACAACCCCCCCCCCCCTTTTTTTTTGCTCTTTAGATCATCGCCCTCTTCGCAAACCGGCACAAATACTACCTGGCGTGGAAGTCCGCAGAGGGCGCTACGAATCTCTGGTACGGAGGTTTCGAGGGCTACGACCCCGAGACGGGTAAATCCCTCGGGTGGGAGCAGAGCAACAGTGTGGACATAATGTCCTGCGAGCTCGCCCCAAACTGTCGGGTCGGTTCTACCTCCTGGAACAAGAAGACGGCGAACTGGCTGGGGAGGTACATATACGCCAGGACGGGGGGGAGCCTCTTCATCACGTACAGCATGAGCGCGTTCTGGCACGGTTTCTACCCGGGTTACTACATGTTCTTCCTGTCCCTCCCCCTGCTCACGGCCTGCGAGAGGCTCGGACGCCGGAAGCTCAGCCCCCGCGCCGAGGCGGTCGTCGGCACCAGTTGGTACTCCCCCTGGGGGCTCACGACTATCCTCGTGACGGAGCTCGCCATGGTGTACTTCGGGGCGCCGTTCATGCTGCAGTCGTGGGACTGGAGCTACAGGATGCTCAGGAGCAACTACTTCGCGGGACACGTGCTGTGCGGAGTCTTCTTCGTTGTTGTGTCCATGATTCCGGACCCGAAGATTGAGACGAAGACGAAGACGAAGACGAGGACGAAGACGAAGACAAAGTGAGGATAGTTGATTTTGTGGGCAGCGCGTTGTGTTGGAGAGATGGTTTGCTGGGTTTGCGCGCTATTTTGGGGACATTACATTTGTTTGTGGGACTTAAGTAATAAGTACGGCTGCAGTTTACGTTTCTGATGGAATTGTATTCGGCCGTAGCCCAAGTCATAGTCATTGTCATTATCCGATAATTGTACTCTTTTAAAATGCCAGCGCCGTCCGTTCTGCATTCTACTCTTTACTTAAAGCCACTTCAGCCGGTCAATCACCAATCTCTTAAAATAAAACATAAAAGCAAATCACGCTTTTCCTCATTCAAATAAAATTCAGGACAAGAATCCCAAGTCGTCTCCGTTCTTCTTCGCGAGCTTAATGAGGTTTGTCTTGAGTATCCTGGGGAAACTGTCGACGAATTCCTCGTAGCTGATGAGGTCGTTGGCGTCGGCGTCCATCCGTCCGACGAGGTCGTCGATCTTGGCGTCGTCGAGCCAGACAAACCCGAGGCGGGTCTTGAGGAGGCGCTTGAGCTCGGCCTTGTCGAGCTGGCCGTTGCCATCGGCGTCCGTCAGCCGAAATATGTTCATCATGGCCTCACGCCCGAAAGAGGTGTCGTAAGTTTTCACAAACTGCGTTGATGTTGGTGTTGGTGTTGGTGTTGGTATTGGTGTTGGTGTTGGTGTTAGGAAGAAAAGGGCAGAATGAACAGAACGTCGTTAAGTCAGTCAATTTAGTGAATAACTTGTCGTTAGATACGCAAAATACGCACAAGATCAAGAGAGGAACGATTAACACGCAAAGTAAAACGCCCGTCTCACCTCAATTATCACAGAAGAATGTGCTTGAATGGTCTTGCCACGAATCTTGTTTAGAGTTTCCTGCCCAAGGATGGCCTTCACAGCGAGAACACCTGGCTCGAAAAGCTTAGGTGTGTTTCTACTTCCGCTGGTATTATCAGCACCAAGCCAAGTGGTCTTAGGTATGATTTTGGGAGGTGATGTGCGGCTTTGTCGGGTGGGTATGGGAGGGGCTCCATTGATAAGATTGGTCATCACATCAGAAACGAAGGCAACCCGATAGCGGCGCTCATGGTGATACGATGCCACGTTTTGGATCAGGGACGCTGCGAGCTGGAGGTGTTAGACTTCTCTTTCAGTATGCAACACGCTAGGGCTTACACTACACACATCATCAAGCTGCCAGCCATCACACAATGAGAAACTGTGCCACATAGAAACAACAATGGGTGAATGCAAAGTCAAAGCATCGCAGAGGTGGTATTTCTGTACGTGAAGAAGGAGTACCGCAGGACAATCGGGATGTTCCGCACAAAGGTGATTGACTCAGAAGAGGAATGACTCGGGGAGAATTCAATGACTAAGAGGGTGGCAGATTTGAACTTCGCGCATATTTTTACTTACAAGCGCATATGGCGCACAAGAAAATTATTCTGGTCATGTGTGCCAAGGTTTTAACAATAAATTTATATTTTTAGTGTGTCTTCTTCCAGTTTGCACAAACGCTGGAAGCTGCTGACGCCGTCAGCAGAAATTTTAAGATCTAAAATGACGCCAAAGAGGGTCAAACGTCTATTTTAAGGGGGGGGTTCTCCCCTGAAACTTCCACATGATGGAACTTGGGTGAGATTTTTGCAAACCCCACGAGAGATTACCCCACGGGAGACTCTTCAAAGGCGCCTCTTCCTCTCCTCCTCTTCCTCCTCCACCACCTACACAGAATCAAGTCTTCACGAGGTGTGTGTAGGATGTTTGGTGGAGGGTAGAGGGTGAACCCAGGCAGAATGCCACGGCATTCAAGACGTACCAACGTTGCATTACTGAGGGGAACATGAATGCGGCCTACAACAACATCTCCTGGTGGCTGTACAAGTACGTACAGAAGAATGGAGGATTGATTTGAATACGGCCGAAACAACTGGTGGGTAGAATTTTCTTCTATATAAAATCTGTGGCTAATGGCAATGGCCACACACACATCGAGCTATTTTACTTCTATCAGGTTTTGTTTTTTTAACCACAATTTGTTTTCCGTTCAAATTGTGAGTTTATGCTTCTGCCTCCGGAAGCCCCCCCCCTTTCCCCCCGCTATCCTCCCTCCTTTTTGCGGTCCCCACTCTCCACTCCCCGAGTTAATGATACTGTTGAGCCTGACAGTATGCACCGGCGAGACAAAGTTCTCCCTGATGTGGCACTCGACCATGATATCAACGGGGGACTTGCTGCTCTCCGGCGTGGCAAGGCTCTTCATGAAGGATGTCTGGCTTGCGAAGGTCCGGGGAGGGGGGGACGACTGCTCTCGTTGTCGCTGGATTATTTTTTCCACTTCTTTTCGCGGTAAGTCGTGAGAGACTGAGGATGTTGATGACTCGTCGCCATCACATTTGCCTGAGGGGTCACGGCCGCTGCCTAGGTCGCGATCCACCTCAGTGTAGTCACCTTCATACAATTCCTCCCTGACACTCCCTTCCCCCCTCACACCAATGCTGCTGCCATTATCCAGACTGCTCACGAGGCTAAATCCGTCAGCATCCACAACCCCCTCCTCCCTATCCAAAAATAGCCCCCCCACCCCCTCAATCTTGATAAACTTCCCCACGTTGATGACCCTACAGATGACGTCGCACTCCCTCAGGAACTCCTCCTCGCTGAGCTTCGCTGTCGCCTCCTCGATACTCCCCTGGGCCTCGGCAAGGGCCACAAAGACGGCCTCTTTACTTACAAACGGGTAGTGGGAGCGGATTGTAGCGATGCATTGGTTCAGTTCGAGCTGGGAGAGCATCTGAGATCTCAGAGATTTCAGCTTGGAGGTCCAATGGTCCCAGTACACGAGGGTCTGGTTCGACGTGTAACCAAGCTTTTTGAACGTCTCCACAGAGTTCTATAATTAAAAGAGAAGGGAAGGGGGAGGGAGGGGAGAGTAAGACTTGTGTGTTCGAATATTATATGCATGGATACAATCAAATGCTAATGTCAGGGCAGTCAGACCTGCCCTAACCTGACATGAATAAACCCTCACCTTTTTGAAAAAATGCGAGTTGCTCCGGAAAGATGGTTCAAAGCAAGTCGGATCCGGCAGCTGCGCTCTCCGAAGCTCCTTCAACTTGTTTCGGATTATCTTTTTGTTCTTTGCGGGTCCGTTCTTCCTGGCCCTCTCCCTTTCGTTGATTTCTCTCTGCTTCGCCTTCCAAAGGGGTAGCTTGGGCTCTTCCTTGACTTGGTTCGTGGACCTGGCGTCGAGGATGGTTTTCTCACGCGTCTTCAGCAGCTTTCTTTTCGTGTAGTCCTCCAAGAGGGCCTTTTCGCGTCCCCTTTCAGCGATCTGGGAGGAAACTATGCTGGATATGCGTGAGCTCTGGGTCCTCTTGGTTAAGGTGCTGAAGCCAGAAAGGGAAAATCCCATTTGGGACTGTGGGGACGTGGACCGGTGGTTGTAGTTGTGGTGGTGGTGGTGGCTGGGGTGATGTTGCTGCAGCATGGGAAGCTGTTCATTCGGGCTCCTGCTCGCCTCCCCTCTCATTCCCACGATGACCGCTTCCTCTGAATTCGCCGACCCAGCTCCGCTCGTCCTGGAGTTAATGCTACTACTGCCCCCTTCGCTCTCTACTAGCAGCACTCTTTTGCTTTGTGCTCCTCCTCCTTCTCTTTGCGTTCCAACTCCAGAATTATCAGGCCAAAAGCACCCTTCATCATCCCCTTTGCCAACCTCATCAGATAACTCCGGTAAGGTTTGGTCAGAGTCAAGGAGCGGCTCCTCCTCCGCCCTCTTGGGGTTCCACCCTTCGGTCTCCTCCACCTCATTGACAAGGAAAAGTATCTGCTGGACGGAGGTTAGTGGCTTGTCACCCCTGTCCCATTCCTTACTTTCTCCCCAGCACTCGACTGCCTTGTATATTCTGTCCCTTCCGATCTCTCTCTCTCTCTTCTCCCTTTCTAATTCTCCGATTTGTTCCTGATTGGCTGTCCCCGTCACGTTGTCCATCACATCTTCCCTCAACTCTTCTTCTTCTTCCGCCATCCAGACGGCCCTCTTTCCCGCGACGAGCGCTTCCCCCGTCTTTCCGCACCTCCAAGCCGTCTTTCCGAGCCTCCACCAAATATCAGAGTTCCCACCCCCCTTCTCGATGCACTGTTCAAGACAATCCACAGCAAAGAGGTAGTTCCCAGCAAGTAAGCACTTTTCGGCAAGTTTGTTCCAAGTTGCTGGATCCAAGATCCAACCGTTGAAAGTGGTATGGTTGGAGGTATAGTCGCCAGTGGACGGAACGTCGACGCCTTCTTCTTCTAATTCTCTCCGCAGGGATTCATACGCCTGCCTGTACCTGTTCTTGGACCTCTCCTCCATCTTGATTTCTTGCTTCTCCATGCTGTCAATTTGTTCAGGCTTGAAGTCATCGGCATCATCCTCCGACGTCAGCTCGTATATCCTTCCCAGCAGAGTGAGGATATCACTTGTCGAGTAAGCAGTGGAGACGCAGTAGGTTTCTGGCCCGGACTTTAGGACTGTTTTCAGACACGTTGCGGCCTTATCGTACAGCGACAACTTAGTGAGCACGGACGAAAGTAGGATGTAAATCGAAGGGAGGTTCGGGTGTGTGGGGTAGGTTTTTATTATGGTCAGAATCACATCCTTTCCCCCAGAAACATCTCCCAAGTAAAGGAGAGAGCAGCAGAGGAGTTCAAGGGACTCCAGCAGACTGCTGTCATCATTGGAGGTGACAGGACCGGGGTGCCTACCGTGACCAGTTTCTGAATCAATTTTGTCGGAAAGTATTTTTACGCTCGTCCTCAACGCACTTACAGCCAACTCCAACCTTTTTGGGCTCGCAACAATTCCATCCTCCCTCCATATATTAAAATGGCTACGTCCCAGCCTCAGGTAGAAATCGCCGTCCTTCTCGACGCCCGATCCCTTCGCGTCATAGCTATCTTTGTCTTCGCGCTCCTTATCGTTGTCATTTTCCTCGCCCTGGCCTTCCCCAATGACTTTGTTGGCATCCAAGTACATCTGCAGACAAGAAGCCGCAAGCAAGTTCTGGTACCGCTTCGGTTTAGGGTGCAGAGATGAGGATGAATAAAATTTTCCAAGCGCCAGTAGGTGCGGTGAATCGGGCTCTGGTGAGGCTGAGAGGGAAGATACGATCTGGGAAAGAATGGATCTAACGTCCTTCTTTTGGACCAACTCTCCATCAGACCCAATCAAGGGGAAGGAATCTACAAAGTAGCTGTGGATCGAAATGTCGTCATCTGGTGCTTCCAAGTGCCCAAAAGGGCCTGTGGCCTTATTCCCTCTGTGACTGTCGGTAGCACCAGTCGGTCCTCCGGTACTGTCGTGTTCTTGCCTATCCTCCCAGATCTGTCCACCCTCTAGGTCTGATCCAGGGCTAGAATGGCTCAAGGACAGTGGACCCTCGAAGACCGACACCCTCCCCGGTATGGGACGAGCTGTTACAGACGAACGGCGCCGGGGGTCGGGGAGGGGGAGGGTGTTCCCCAATGCAAATACCGTTGTCATGTGTGTTGTTGGTGCAGCTGCCAGGAAAGGGTCTGTGGAAGCAGAATGGGGCAAATTTTGGCCGTAATACAGATATTTGTACTAGAGTGAGAAAAGGGTATTTTAAGGGGGGATGGGAGGGAATCTAACTCAAGGTAGTTGTAGTGATCCGGTTGTTATTATTACCAGGAACCTGCAGTATCCCTTTCATCAACTACTGGCAGGGGTGATTAATGCTGATAAAGAAGTGCCGGTGAAGTCTCGCCAATTTTAAGATGGTTGTCGTAATTCGATTTTTTTCTCGCAAATAAATGTATTGATTTGTCTTCTTACTCTTCTCCAACAACGGTGTTGGTCCGGATTTTCGTTGTCGTGTCCGATTTTGTGAGGAGTTTTTTTTCAACCCGTGAGAATTGCAGCATTGTCAGATTATAAAGATGTCGGCGGGATTGACTCACCGGTAAGTGGTTGAGTGCCACTGATGACGAAAAACTGCGCAGAAAGAGTCTCCTTTGAAGGCGGACACCCAGCCGGGCTGTTGCCGTGTCTGTGTTGAATCGTCCGCCTCCCCCAATTCCCATGTTCCCTCTCTTCCCTTTTTATTTTCATTCTCCCCTCTGATCGCTATAAAGGCCACCTTGTGTGAGCTAAGACCACTGCTCACCCACTTCCCCCCTCTTTCCCCTCTTCCTGTAGTTTCATCTTCGGTCTCTCTGGCGGACTGCACCAGAACCTGGTGTATGCTGAGGACCAGACGGTATGTTATGTCGCTGGTCATAATGTTGTCTTTTTCGACAGCTTAGAGAAAAGACAAAAGTTCATTCATGGTAAGGACTGACCTTATTGGAAAAACAATATGCTCCGTGAGAACTTTCCTTGTACTTGGGAGAGTGAGAGTGAGCTTTACATATCACATAATTCTGAGATGATACGCTTAGAGAGTATTATGAGCAACACTAACAAAATCTTAACAATTGCGTTTCTCCCCCCCCACAGGATCCGAAAAGGCTGATTCAATTACCTGCCTGGCAATCTGTCCCAACAAGAAGTTCCTTGCTGTAGCGGAGAAATCCCAAGACTCCCCTCTGGTGCATATTTACAACACCCGTACTCTTCGCAAGTTCAAGAACCTCCGGCATGATAAAGTTAATGCTAAGGAGGTGATTTCGATGAATTTTTCGGCGGACGGCACGGTCCTCCTCACACTGACCTCAGGGCCTTCTCACACTCTGACTCTGTGGAACTGGAACAAGGCCAAGGCCCTTTCTTCTATCCAGGTTTCTGAGTCCTCCCCCTGCACGGGTGGATCTTTCAGCATTGTAGATGCTGGCATTGTGGCGGTGACTGGGAACGAAATATTCAAGTTCTACCGTGTTGGGGAGGGAGAACTTAGGCCCATGCCTTCCTCAAATCTGGAGGGTGTCAATGTCATTTCTCACGTTTGGCTCAACCAACCTGAGGACCATCTTGTCCTCGGCACAGATGACGGTGAGCTTATCGTTTATAATCGCAGCGACGAGGTTTGCAAAATCAAACAGTCGCCCAAAGGAATCCGAAACTCGAATAGATCTGTTTTGTCACTGTCGGCAGAGGGGGGGAGTGGCGGATCTGGTGTTGGTGGCGGAGTTGGCACAACAGCGGTGCTTCATAACATCATCGATGAAGGAGATAGCGATTCGCCGCTTCGCGTGGAATCGCTAGTCGCCTTGAACCGCGGCTTTATTGCCGGGTGCAGCAACGCCATCTTCCGGTTTTACTCTCTGGCAGCTGAAGCCCCTGAGGATGCCCAGCTTATGTTCACCCTCACAACAACTTGGCAGATCCCAAACAACCCTGCTGACGTCATGACCATGGCGCTTTCTCCCAATGAAGACACTCTCTGTGCCACTCTCAACAATAACCAGCTCTTCAGTGTGAACTTGAGCTCTCCCACCTCTATCAAGAATGACGACATGAAGCCTGTGTCCTCCCTGAACCACGGCCCAGGCGCCATCACAGGTCTAGACATCTGCATCCGCAAGCCCCTCGTCGTGACTAGTGGAATGGATCGTACCGTTCGCGTCTGGAACTACGTCGATATGAAGCTCGAGATGAGCAAGACATTTACGGAGGACCCCTGCAGCGTGGCGTTCCACCCCTCTGGACTTCATGTGCTCATCGGGTTCGCCGACAAGCTTAGGCTCATGAACCTGCTCATGGACGACATACGGCCTTATAGGGAGGTTTCGATCAAATGGTGTCGGGAGTGCAAGTTCAGCAACGGCGGCCAGTACTTTGCTGCGGTCAATGGCAACGTCATTTGCGTCTATGACTTTTACAATGGGGAGAAGGTGGTTGACATGAGGGGACACAACAGCAAGGTCAAGGGGCTGTCTTGGGGGGCGGACGATAGTACTCTCATCAGTTGTGGCCAGGATGGAGCTATTTACCAGTGGAACGTGGAGAAAGGGACGAGGGTTGGAGAGTTTGTCTCCAAGGGCACCATGTATAACTGCGCTGTGGGGAACAGTGAGATGGTTTGGAGCGTGGGCACCGACAAGATCCTCAAGGAGATGGAGCTCCCAGACTACTCTGGGAGCTCAAATAGTCTAAATGTGGTCAAGGAGCTCGAGACCGGAGTCACCCTTGGCCAGATTGTGCTGTCGCATAGCGAGCACATAATGTTTGCGGGGACATGTGCTGAGAAGAAGCCAGGTGTGGTGAGGGCATACAGCTTTCCTCTGACGGGTGACTACCTCGAGTACCCCTGCATGGGTGGGCCCATTAGTAGAATGAGGATCACTCACAATGACCAACATCTTTTCGTAACCGACGAGAGCGGATGCCTCTGCATCTTCAGTGTCAAGGACAAGCAAGAGAAGCGTTCCTTGACCGGGAAGGATTCGAGCAGTTCCATGCATGCTTGGAGCGAGGAGATATTGGTGACCAAGAGTGACCTCGAAGAGAAACAGTCACTGATGCAGGAGCTGAAGAACAAGGTGGACGAGCTCGCCCTCCACAACGAGTACCAGATGAGGCTCAAGGACATGAATTATAGCGAAAAGATCAAGGAGGTGACAGAAAAATTCACCCAGGACCTGGAGCAGGACAAGAACAAATTTGAACTCTTACGCGAAGAGAAGAACGACATGGAGATGGAATACGAGGAACGCTTGAAGCAGATGGACGAGAAGCACCAGCATGAGCTGCAAGAGCTTGAAGGCAGTTACCAACAGAAGATCATGGCTGAGGTTGAACGGTACCAAACATTGGTCCACGAGCGCGACTTGCAGCGAGACCGGTGGGAAGAGCAGCAAGGGCTACTCATCAATACGCACGAAAAGTATGTGGGAGAACTCACTGAGGACTTTGAGCAGAAGCTAGATGAGGACAAGCAGCTCCGGATGACCTTGGAGGATGAGAAGCAGGAGTTGAACAAGGAGTTCGAGGAGATCAAGGTTCAGCTGGAGGATGACATTGACACCGAGATTCAGTCGATGCGAAGTAAATATGACCAGCAGCTTGCTGCAGAGAGGGAGGCGACTCTTCGGTACAAAGGCGAGAACGGGATAATGCGCAAGAAATTCAGCGTCTTGCAGAAGGAGATAGAGGATCAAAAGGAAGAGATCAAGCTCCTTTTGGAGAAGGAGAAAGATCTCCACGAACAAATCAAGGCTCTCGAAAGAGAGATTCAAGCTCACAAGAGAGAGATCAAGAACCGCGATGATACTATCGGTGAGAAGGAGAAGAAGATTTATGAGCTAAAAAAGAAGAACCAGGAGCTGGAAAAGTTCAAGTTCGTTCTTGACTACAAAATCAAGGAGCTGAAGAGGCAAATCGAGCCACGAGAGACTGAAATTAGCAATATGAAGGGTCAGATCAAGGAGATGGACCGGGAGTTGGAGCAATTCCACAAGAGTAACGCTCAGCTTGATGTAATGATCGGGGAGCTCAGGAGCAAGCTTGACAGCATGCAGGGAGACATCTTAAGGCAGAGGAAGACCATAGGCGACCAAGAGAGTCTTATCCGGAGGTGTAAGAGCGAGCTGCACGAGTGCGCCCAGGTTATTCAGCATCCTACTGCATTGAGCGAGAAGGTCAGTATGCTCTACCAGCAACATGTTCAGAGTGAGCTGCCCAAGAATGAAGTTGATGTCAATGTTCAGAGCGAGTATGCCAGGCACCAGCAGTACTTGGAGCAAACTCTCAAAACTCTCAAGAAGAAGTTCAACCACGACGTCAAGGTCCACAAGCAGCAGAATTTGAAGTTAATGGAGGAGAACATCAACATTATTCAGGAAATTAGTTCGCAACGAGAAGGCAATAAACAGACCAAGCAGCTGCTGCAGCAGAAAATCGGGGAGCTCAACAGGCTCAAGAGAAAGGGAGAGAGGAAGCGAGCTGGACAGACGCCGATTACGCCCAGTCCCAGACTGAGTAGCGCAAATACTGGTGGCTTGGGAGGGGGCTTGCTGGAGGATGAGGAAGAGGAGTTGAAGGTAATTTCCTCCAACAGACAGAGAATCGCTGACTTGAGGGCACAGATCAAGGAAATGGAGGGGCAGATTATTAGCAGTAGGCCTTTCAGTCGCGAGATTTTGCCTCCTGTTAATTAAGCTTGTCCGGGATGGGATGGGATGGGATGGGATGGGTGGCTTTGTTGGGGAAAATATGTTTTTCACTAGTTGTAAGTTTGCTAAAGTTGAAATGGTTTTTTTTCCAAAAAATATACAACAAAATGCCGATGATGTACACAGCGATAATATATACAGCGATAGTACATATGAGTGTCGTTTCTTTAAATCCTAGCAGTTCATTTAAAGCATTTTCCGCACAAGTGCATTAATCTCCTCTCCCCTGGCTCCAGCCTCTCCACCCTCAAGGAAATGAAGGAGCTTGGTCTTGCGCGAGAAACCACCGTTGGGCGACGAAAGCTTGAAGGTCCACAGGAAGTTGTTGGCCTGCTTGAAGTTGGGTCCAACAGTAAAGATTTCGTGGATCAAGTCGTCGCAGCAGTTGATGCCAACAGAGGAGAGACCCTCCTGGATAACGGCGTTCTCGGAAATGGGGACCCTCTGCTTATCGACCTTTCCGAAACCACGCTTGTACACAAGGTCGCGGACAGTCTTGAGGGTGGGGTATCCATAGGTAACATAAGGCTCAATCAATCGGAGCATTCGCACAGTGGCCTCGTTCAGCTTTACAAAGACACCATTGTGGATCTGGCGAAGGCGGAAGAGCTGCATGACCTTCTTAGCCTTGGGGCTGACTCCGATGATACCCCTGATCCTGATCACAAACGCAAGCTTGGGCTGGGCCGGGACGTAGAAACCACCCTGGGCCTTAGCCTCGCGCCTTGCCTTGACAGCATCAGCCACAGTGGCAGCATACTCAGCAGCGTACTTGGCACCATTAGCCTTGAAGACCTTCTTGTCAGCAGCACGCTTCTTAGAGGCGGCGACGGCGGCCTCCTTAGCGGCAGACGCAATCTTGGCAGCAGTCGCCTGCTTCTTCTGAACACTCTCGGGAACCTTGGCCATTTTGTAAGTGTATATTCTGGAGGGTTGAGAGATAAATAGTAGGTTTTCCGGGGGGGGTTATAGACATAGGGGGGGTTAGTTCTCATTTTCTTCAAAAAAAGGGCTATTGTCTCCTTGGTTGAGCAATAGAGTGTGGTCATGTGGGGAGGACAATTTCAGGTGGGGCATGTTCTGATGCTGTGCTTTATTCAGGGGCGCAAAACAAGTCGAAAGCAGAGATAAACAAGTAGAGTGACTGAAAACGCGTTTATATTGCGATTTGTTGACCACAAGATGACCCTGAGCCCTTTCTATCCACGTTCGCGAAATAGTGGGCTCACCAGAGGGGACCTTCTGTGAGCCTCACACGCCGTGACTACGACCAAGATCGCACAATCGAACGGATGATACTTCAAAACGGCCTCCACCACGACATAAAAACCTATCTTGGAATATCCATGCAGCAATGCACACCCAACGACAAGTCGAAAGACAGCATGCTGTCGAGTCAACCTCGACAAGGTTTATCAATTTCGAACATCAATATGCCGTCACAAGACCATTCACACAATCATCTCGCCATTAGCGCGTTTTCATAAGCTTTAACGTTGACCTACCTGTGATCTTGGTGATGCATTGCCTCGTGGTCGCGATGGTGGGGGAGAAATCAGGCAATCAGGCTCAGGCTCAGGGCCTGGGCAGTTTCAGAACCACTTGCCTAAAAATTCACTCTCTTGTTTCAGCCCCAAAAAAACGTAAATAAAATCTTCTTTATGTTCCTCGCCTTACCTATTTCTTGATCACGGAGAATATTTTAATTCAATTCGCACTTCCTGAATTCATTCAATCAGCAACTACCTGGACAAACTTCAGACGATAACTCCTGCCTCTTCCTCGCACCTAAACCTGTACAATGAGCAAGGAAGACCAGTCGACGAGTGCAGTTGGCGTGCCTTTAGAAGTGAATGAATCGATCTTGGACGAGAATGCTGCAGAAGATGAACAAGTGGCAGCCGAGGGTCTGGGAGACAATTTTCGGTCGTCACCCTGGAAACAACCAACCAAGGAGCTTGCTTACCAGCACCAGCAAGCGACTACCTTCGAGAGTGGGAAGGCATCTATTTGCAGCACCGGGCCTAAACAACTGGGTGGTTTGGGAGAAGGGATTTCCCTATATTTCTATATTCTCCGTTACCTCTCGTGTTATTTTTTCTTGGCAACAATCTTGGCCACCCCTCACATGATTTTGGCCCTGTCCGGTAATGCAGTCGTAGAGCAATACGTAGACCCCTTCCAGCTTATCCGGCTCACAGCCATTAACCACGCCGATGTTGCAGTAATTTATGAGGAGGAGGAGGAGGAGGAGGAGACTAAAGAAGAGGTCGAACTGGGAGAAGAAGATGTTGCCTTAGGTGAGTTAGTGAGCTAGTCAGTGAGGGCGATGTATGTAGCCACTGTCAGTGTCTGAGGTCTTTGTGTGTGAATTTAGACCCTGTCAGCCCCAAGACACGCAATTTGCCATGGTCTGCTCTGATGCTTTTTTTTTGCAAGTCTAACAACCAAAACAAACCCCAACTCCGTCTTTGTGGTGACAGGCGCTGACGGCGAAGAATTGAAATTCTGTAGAAGCAAATACCGAGGCTTCAATTTTTATGACTGCGACTTTTTACGCAGCGAGCTTGAGGCAGAAATATTGATACTGCCTGTCACGTTCGTTTCTCAGGACAATGAACAGTTCACAGAGGAAGTTGTGTTGACCAAAGAGAATGTGGAGTGTGATATTGGTTGTGGTTGCGGTTGGGCCGACGTAAACTGCCCCTTTGGAAAGGTTTCCGATTTTAATTCGGAGGATGTGCCTGATGGCATGATAGCATCAATGGACGACATGGTGTTGGAAATGGCCGAGATTCCGTCTTGCCCTGTTCACGACAGCAAATTCTGTGATGGATACAGCTGCGGAGATGTGTTTGTTTACCGGGGTCGTGTCGAGGCGATCGCTATGGGCTGCGACTGCTGCAGTAGTGAGTTTGAGTGCGGCACCTATGATCCGTCTGTGGAGAACCTCAACTTCCTGCCTTTGCAAAATATCACAGTGACAAGGGACCAGGCTGCAGCCGTGATAAGCGCGTTCGACATCCTCTATTCTATTCTTTTCCTCCTTGTATGGAAATTCATGGGCCACAAGGTCAAGGTCATCATGAGACAGACGGATGAGGACAACGTTACTGCTGGAGACTATACCCTCGTCGTCCAAGGTCTGCCAGTGGACGCGAAGGAGGAAGAAATACGTAAGCATTTTAGCGACCTTTACGACTTAAGCGAACCTGACTGGGAGTTTAAGGGGTGGATTTGCGGCTTGTGGGGGAAGAAAAAGCCGCGCACTCCCGAAGAAATCACGGGCTACAACGGAGATATTGTGGGACCTGAGTTGGAGCCAGTTAAGAATGTAGACCTGCATGGGAAGAAAAATTACATCGGGAGCTGGGTCGCAGATGTCAATATCGCACACCCGAATGGGAGCTTGATCCGCCGCTGTCAAGCAATGAAGAAGTATTCAAACAAACTTCTATCTGGGAGGGCGATGGTCAAGAAGTTTTCCGAAGGCACTCCTTTGAAGGGAGGCACGAATGCCAGTAAGCTGGCCAAGGCCGAAAGGAAGCTCGAATCGATCAAGAATAAGATCGCCAAGACCCACCATAGCCTCAAAAAGAGCGCTTCCTCCTTCGAGAAGATCGACAACGCTTGTATGTTATCTTTTGTCACCTTTGAAAACGAAGACAGCCTAATGCGTTGTCTTGAGGATTACGGAAGGTATGGAGGGCGGTACCTGCTGAAGCCGTGGACATGGCTGAGGCCGCCTTTCCCTCCAGCATTGAAATTTAGAGGGAAGCACAGGCTGAAGGTCAGGGAGGCGCCAGAACCGTCCAACATTCTCTGGGAAAACCTTGAGACCAGCGGTTTTTCGCTTTTTCTGAGAAAGGCCGTCACGAGTACTGTGACAATTAGTATGCTGGCAATCTCGCTTGCGACCATTGTACTCGTGACGACAAGCAAGGATGCTTTCGCCGAGAGCGTACCTGATTTGACGAAGTGCACGGCCGGTTTGCCTCAAGTTTACAACGTTACTACGATGGACTTTGTCTGGCAGGAATCTTTTGACGAGCTCTGCCCAGAAGGCAAGAGTTACATCAGCGTCGAGGGCTTCGGAGGGATCGATGAGAGCAGCAGCGCCGAGGAAGTGCAAGAGGTCATCGATACATACTCTGAGACCTGCATGGACCCTTGTGTTGGGGATGATAACAGCAAGATCACCTGTGTCGGCCCCCAGGACGATGGTTTCTACCATCGGCTGAGATTAATCGAGCCCAATGTGGATGCGACTTCGTCAAGTGCTGCCAAGTACACACCTTACACGTCTTGTCCAGATCCGGTTGTGAGCGGGGAGTGCAGTGACGAGAACGGTGTCCAGTTTGTTTTCGGGGGGGACTACAATATTGGTGGAGTGACTGATGACTTCACTTGCGACGGTGACCTTTCGCCCCAAGTGCGCCGCGATCCTGTAACGGGAGCTCTGGACATTGCCGGAGTCGAGCAGTGCGAGAGGTTCCAGAAGCAAACCGTGAAGGGCTGCTTTTGCATGGGCGTCATGATGGATGCCATGTTGGAGAAAGGACTACTTGCCGGGGGTCAGCACGTGTACGCAAATTATGGGGATGTGTGTGGAAAATTTGCGCGTCAGTACAGTCTGGCCCAAGCCCTGCTAATCGGAGCAGCTGTACTTGTTACTGTGGTCAATGTTCTCCTCAAGACAGCCATCCAGGGCATGGCGAGCTTCGAGCACCACCATAGTTTGTCGCAGCAGACGAAGGCCATCAGTACCAACGTAGCCATCACTCTCTTTGTTAACACTGCCTTGATTGTGATGATCGTCAATGCCAGCATTGACTTTGAACCAATCAACCAGTTTGGGCTCGGCATGGGCAAGGCCGAGGACTTTGACTTTCAGTGGTATACTAACGTGGGTAGTGCTATCACAATGACCATGGTAATCAACGCCATTACCCCGCATCTAGCGCCACTGGCCGGTTACTACATAATTGGGCCACTGAAACGGTGCTTTGCCAGTACAAGCAGCACCCAGAGGAGCCTGAACAAGAAATTCGAGGGGCCCACCTTTTTAATTTCTACGAGGTTCCCCATGGTACTGAACACTCTGTGTGTAACGATGGTCTTTAGCAGCGCGCTCCCAGTGCTACTGCCGATCGCATTTTTGGCGTGCACCTTCTTTTATCATGTTGATAAGTTCCTCCTGCTGAGGTTTTATCACACTCCGCCCTGTTACGATGCCAAACTCGCGAGCGGGACTGTCCACCTTCTACCCTTCGTTATGATTGTACATTTGGCATTTGCAGTTTGGGTGTACAGCATGGACGACGTCTTTCAGAGCACTTGCCTTCCCTTTTCCGGGTTCGATTCGTACATGGAAAAGGCAAACACATTTGACAGATTGGGGGTGCTGCCGAGAATCATGAGGAAAAATGTCATGCCAGTCTTTGTTTCCCTCATCCTAACGATCGTTCTCGTCGTTTACAACTACTTAGGCCACTGGATCGTTAAGCTTATCGTCGGAAGTGCCTTCAAGGGTGTATTCCGAATAATATTCTATATTCCAAAGAAAATCATCCAGGCCTGCTGCGGCAAGACTGTTGATGAGGACCGAGAGTTCAACCCTCCATTTACCAAAGAATTTGTTAGGGGATACCCCAAGAACACCAGCGTGCCCAGCTTGAGTAACAATGCGGGTTGGGTACTGGACAAAGATGACGACGGCTTCAAGGTGCACAGCAAAAAATGGCTAGATAACGGCGAGGTCATGGGGGTGAAACATCGCAAGAACGGGCTGAAAAGGACCTGGGAGGCAATTAGGGACGCACAGGTCCACACTTACAACATTCGAATGAATCCAGAATATACTGACGCTATGATTGCCAAGGATCAGCTCACCAGAAGCCTCGGGATCGGAGCGGCCACCACCGAGGCAACAGAATAAGAATAGGGTGAAGGTGTGGATAACAGGAAACAAAACAACAAACAGCCTAGGAAAGGAAAGGAAAAAATTAATGAAAAAATGAAAATGTTGGCTTTATCGCGAGTACGTGTGTTTTCAAAGCGCTAAATAATATAACCACAACAAATACAACACCGATAAAACAAGCATCCTTTGAAACGCTTGCAACCACATTAATTCACCTACAACATCCCCTCCCTCCATTAAATCTGCTGGATAAGACTGACCGACTAGGCCTCCGCATGCCACGCTATCCTAAAAATTGGAATTCGTTTACCTAAATACATTTTTGTAATACATATATCTTTCATGATATTAAATAAGTATATTTTATTATTAATTATAATCCTGTTTAGTTTTTATATTATAATTTTATCAAAAATATATTATAATTTATTAAATATTTTTAATTTTTTACTTTTTATTATAAAAAATGATCATATTATTTATTATATTTTTTAAAAATATTCATCAAAGAAGTTATAATATCGAAAAATAATATTAAAGTAAATTGTATATCAAAAATGTATTTAAGTGAACGAAATCTCAATTTTTTAAGATTTTGATTTTTGTCAGATTTTTGCTGTCAGATTTTTGCCCTGTTTTATTATTAACAGGGGGGTGTTTTTATTGTTTTTTGTGCCTGGATATTCGTTCTCGTTATCGTCGTTTTCTGTGTTCTCTTTTTGTTCGGTTTAGGTCCTGAGTTTCCGTTGGTGTTTCTGAGTGTGTTGGTTGTTCGTTCGCCGTTTTCGATCTCGTTGGTAATTCTCTCCATGTTTGTTTTGATCACTAGCCAAAAAATAGCGTTACCTAACAGGGGTTTAAAGCGTTTATTATCTAAAAGAGGTTTTGTGTGTCTTTAATTTAGAAGACAGCCTAAACCATAATCCGAAGGGCAGCGCCAAATTTAGTTGAACGAAGGGAAAAGATTTTCGTAGAAGAATGTGCCACGTATTGACTCATCATAGCACAAAACGCCTTTCTCCTCAGCACTCTTCAAGTATTCGGCAGCAAGCACTTGTCCTACTCCCAAGAAATTGCAGACGTCGACACTGCTTATTCCCCGCTCTAGCCCCTCATCCCCCTTGAGATTTGAGTACCTGTCGGCTGCCATCATTTTCAAGCGCTTGGCGATCTCTTCGTCACTGTTACCTGCCTCTGTGACGACAATCACTCCACTCTTGAATTTTCGTAATTCCATTCCGAGGTCTAAGTTTTTCAGAAGTTTGCAGCATTCCAATAGGTCATCAGGTGATACCATGTTTTGAAGACCGCGCGAGCGATTAAATAGTGAATATATTTCAGGGAGGGTGACGCTGTTAACCAGCACAAAGGGTTTGAATTTCGAGCGAAGTGAAGAGAATTGAGCGGGTTGGATAGATCCATGGTGAGTTTGGGAAACGAAAATGTACGAGCAATCCAATCCAATCCAATCCAATCCAATCCAATCCAATCCAATCCAAGCCAAGCCAAGCCAAGCCAAGGCAAGGCAAGGCA
>ERZ651776.2511-NODE-2511-length-19798-cov-3.162619_pt1 | contig 19798 bp, 23 predicted proteins | sample MGYA00514761_ERZ651776 | MGnify/ENA metagenome assembly ERZ651776 | reverse complement strand
AATTACGCCCCTCGCTGCCAATTTCCGAGCAAATCAATGCCTGGGCGCCTTGCTCGTCATCGGCGAAATAGGCGGCAGCTCGATCACGCTCCACAAGGCTTAGATGCTCATGGAATGGCGCACTGCGAATACCCGCTCGCAGCTGAAGGTAGTGCTCCAGCGCCATAGCCGTTTCAGCCATGGCGCAAATAACCACCACCTTGGCGGGGCGAAGGCCTGCCAGTTTTTTCTCCAGCCACCCAAACAATATTCATTCTACCTAGATTATCAATTTCAACACTGCCTGAACAAATAGAGTTGACCATATAATTCTTAAATTGGTCATAGTCATTTGTCTGAAAAACAGAATTGATTTTGTATGAGGCAGTTGGCATAGTATGTTTGATAAACTTGTCAAGTTGCACTATGCTACCAGTGTAATTCAATTCAGTATTTGCAGGAAGTAGATCTATAATTTCAGCACATTTATGACAATAATATTTACTCATTTTACAACTTAAAATTCAAGATAAAGATAGAGGTGACCTTTCGATTCGAAAGGTCACCTTTTCTTTTTTAAAGGATAAATACAATACCTACCTGCAAATGTTCTAACAAAATAAACTTTATATCCACCAGGGTTATCTTTTCTATGTTTAGTTAAAAACTATGGACTTTTTGCCAATACGTTATCACAAAAAGCATTTACATCTCTTACGCTGAATGGTTCTTTCAATTTGCCATTCTGTACAGCAAGTTTAATTCCTTCAAAAATTTTAGATTGACTTGCCATTACTTAAATCTCTTTGTAAGAATTTGTAAAGGTTTTACAATTGCGAAGAAAGTCAACTTCCGTAGAAGAGTTGATTTTTCAATGATATTGGCAGCTTTAGGCCCGTGTGTGTAATACCAGTTTGTAAATTTCACACCCCAGTCTCGTTTTAACAACCAATTATCACGAAATAATCTTAAATCCATTACAACAGGGTGGTTATAGTCACCCATTGCTGCAGTAGCAATAAAGCAACCTCCTCCCGCTGCTGGTGCCTTTGCATTCTCCGTGCCAACAGGAATTATAGCCTCAATTTGAGAGCTGTAAGATGAATCATCGTAAAGACCAGCATAGAAAGTTCTGCACATAAATAAAAATTTATCTCCAGGGAGAATTGATTTTTCAGAGTTTTTTTGATCAGAATTAGCTATTGAATGATATGAATTCGCACCACCTACCCGAACTTCCACTTCCTTAGCGTCACAAACTTTCTTTAATTCTTCTTTAGATATAGAATAAAATCCGATTTCGCAAACTGCATTTCTAAATCCTACACCTACATCTGTATTAGACTCCTTTGCTTCAAGTTTTATATTTTCAGTGCCGTCAAGGTTAATTATCATATTTCCATTACGTAGAAACATCCAATCACCCCCCAAGTACATATAGTCAATCAAACAAGTTTCTATATCGGGAGTTTTAACATGTCTTAGTGTTAAATCGATTTCCATGCCTTTGTAGTCTTTGACAGTTGAGTCTCCCGCATTCCACCAAATGCTAATGTACTTTTTACTAAATTTAGTTGGCCATACTAATTCACTTGTAGATTTGTTGTTAAATTTGTCGAAGTCCTGCTTGATAAATCTTTTGTTGTTGGATTGTTGTTCCATTTTATTAAATTATTGGTTTAAAATATTCTTACTCTTTACGATTTTCAGTTACTCGCCTCTTTTACCCTGAGGAATAGTTACTTTTTATTAATTCATGATTAGTTCGAAAATAAAGTTTTTATTTCATCCCCTAAATAAAGGTTGTCTGAATAGTGTTTGTGAGAACTGAAACCTATTAAAATTAACAATTTGCAGATATTCCCAAACAATTTTTACTTTCGTTCAAATTATTGCATCAAGAAGGAGTTTACTCCGCCAACCGATCTTATATCCTAAGGCACGGTGGTAAAACGATGTGAGGCGACCGCCTAAAAACAACCAGGTCACTCCCAAATTCTAGATGCATGAAACAAATTATTTATCATGCAAAAAATACCTTACACAATTAATGGGCTTTCGGGAGAAACTCCATTTTCTTCAGAAGTCTCTTTTCTGACCAGTATTCATCCATCAATTAACTTATTAGATTTTAGCCAACGGTATTTGGCTGATACGGCAAAGCCTATGATACTTAGGTTCTTTCACAATGGTAAAAACTCGATAATCGATTGCTCTATGTTCAGAGCCTGCAAAATCGTAAGTATTACTGAAAAGGGATTGCTCGGACAGATTTATGTCGTGACAGGAGGTTCAAACTTTTCCATTTTAACCCAACAGTGTTACTTACTCATCATTCCAAAATCTTTCCCGAAGTTTTTCGATGAAAAATCAAGCCTTCAGTTTGATATGAAATGCTTTAATCCTTACAAACAATACAAGGCAAATGAACTTATTGATGCCTACAATAAAGATCTCCATAAACATGGCTTCGTCTCTACTCGAATAGCATTTAAGCTGCTTCTTAATGAAGCTTTTGTGTTCTCTAAACTAGATCTTTCATCTGTTTTTGATGTAGATGATTCTGGTTTTATAACACCAAGAAAAACGACTGAAATCATGCTTAATGAAAATGGTAACGGCTTAATATTTTCAAACCATGAATGAGTCAATTAGTCTTCAAAATCATGATGGAATCCTTATTGAAGGAAAAATCACAAAACTGGAGAAATGGGAATTGGAAGTGGAAATCACTAAGCCTTTTCGTAATTGGCGAAATAGCTATAAAATGGATGAAGTTGAAATTAGGCAAGGCTGCCTAATGGTTAACGAATACGAGGAGACAGGACGATGGTTATTGGAGCAGTCATTCAACGCATTAAACACGCTTGACGAACGATTTGAAGATTATTTGTCAATGTACGAGCGAAAGCTTCAGCAACTAGATGCTATCCAAAAAATTCCCGACCAAGCAGTTAGAAGTCGATTGACTTCGAAAATAGATAATGGATACGGAAGGATAGAGTTGCATCAAATGGGGCCTTATAACGTGATTTTCGATGCATTTATCAAGACTGGAAAAATCATTTATCGCATTAAAGGCATGAAATTCAATAACGAAACATTAAGAGCTGCTGTAAAGGAGTGGCGAAAAGATGAAAGTATAGCAGAAAAGGAGTATGGCCACATCTCTGATTGGGACACCTCTGAAGTGACGGATATGTGTCGGATGTTCCAATATGTTGAGTCCTTCAACCAGCCCTTAGAGAAATGGGATGTAAGTAATGTGACGGATATGTCTGGGATGTTCTTACGAGCAACATCCTTCAACCAACCCTTAGAAAAATGGGATGTAAGTAAGGTAATGCATATGTCGTGGATGTTCTCTGGAGCAGAATCCTTCAATCAACCCTTGGAGAAATGGGACACATCGGAGGTGAGGATTATGAGAGGCATGTTCAGTTACGCAAAATCCTTCAATCAGCCATTAGAGAAATGGGATGTGAGTCAGGTGATCAATATGTCGAATATGTTTGAAGGCGCATCAGAATTTAATCAGCCGTTAGAAAAATGGGATGTAAGTAAGGTGACGGATATGAAGGATATGTTCATTGAAACTGTAATAATGGAAAAGAAACAAATTGAATTTGTAGCCACCGATGGAGTAATGGTAAAAGGAAGAATTACAAACCTTCAAGAGTGGTTTATTGAAGTAGCAATTTTAGAACCTTATGTGGGATGGACAGAACATTTGTCATGTAATGGGCCCGGTAGAAAGAATCCTTCCAATTTTATATCAAGAGCTGAGGATCTCAGTGTATCGCTCCTTAGCAACTTATATAACAAAATGAAAAATTTTGATGAGTCGCTGCCAGAATATATTGAGCGCTACAAACTGCTATTAGAAGAAAAAGAAGCATTAAAGTATATAGATGACGATGAGATAAGAGATAGTATAGACAGTAAAATTTCCGACTCCTATTTACCACTGGGAATAACTTTTTTAGATGAGGAGAAGTTTTTGAAGACGATCGAGGACTTTATTGCAACGGGTAAAAAGACTTATATGCCTCTCTCTTCCTAAGATAATCCAATTTGGTCTGTCAATGCAGTTTATCGTAACCTTAATATTTCCGATTAAGAGAATAAAAAGCAATGAATTATTCTTGTTGCAGATTCTTAACGTGGAGGTCTAGATAGCGGACTAAACACAAAAAAATAAAATCATGACAAAACCAACCTTAACCACTTTAGCCATTGGACTTTTAGTCTTGGCTAGTTCTGCTTCCTTCTCGCAAGACACATTAAGGAACAAAAAACCGACTGAAATTTCGATTATAGAAGCAATCGAGAACGAGATGTTAGATGTTGTAGTTAGCGGTTCTTACGACTCTCGAATTTTTCGAGAGGTAGTTGATGCTAATGGTATTTATTATGGCAAGTGCATGTCAATTGTCTTGAAAAGCAAAATTGACACGTTCGTTCTACTAAGACTAGACTGTGGAATGAAGCTCGTTCCCTCCGATACGTTTTTTCAAACAATGATTGCAACCCAAAAAGCAGTTTTCCCCTTTATCCAAATCAAATTTATGCTACAACTTTCTATTCTATGTGTGGTCAGATGCATGATGCGTCTCCCAATATCAACGCAACATTTAGTATCGGAGAATTAGGCGACACAGGACTGGTTAAACTTGCAAATTATCTTGGTGAGAATTACATTCAAAATATGCCAGGGCAACACGCATTGTGGGCTTATACAGACCAAGCCGATTTTGATGAGTTGAAATTTCACGGAGCTGATAGTTTATCAATTGAAGCAACGAAAAAAATATTGTACCACTTGGATCTGGAAACAAAGTTGACTTCCAAACTGCTGGTTACATCCGCAGAAGAATCAAATGACATAAGTATCAACCGTTATTTCATGTATACAGGTTTAGGTCTACTCCTTATTTTACTATCGACCGTTGTTGTCTTAATTGTTAGTCGACCAAAAAATGATAATCCAATTGCTCAACACAAAACAAAAGCAAAAATGAAAGACGGTATCAAATTAATATTATTGATTGCAATTTTAAGTGCAGTATTTGATTCATGTAAAGAGGGCGGAAAAAATGTGTCTAATCCTATACAAATATCTCAAGATACGAAAGCTGAAAAATCTAAATCATCAGAGGTTATTGTATTAAACGAAAAAAACTATTTTGATAACCTTGAAAAAGGTTCAGAAATAAATCTTGATGATTATCTTAAGAATAGAGAGTTTTCCTCAACACTTCCTCTCACAAAAATTATTACAAATGAACTAAATGAAGAATATTTAATTATTAGATATTTTTCTGGGACATTTCATTGCTGCGTTATAACAGAAATCCTTTCAAAAGACAACATATCAGGAAAATACAACCTAATTAGCAGTATTTCTGAAGATGGAGACTCTTATCCAATCAAATATCCTTTCAATTTTTACAATAGACATAATTATTTCTATAGTTGTTATGCATGCATGAAAAGCATGGATTGTAAATACTCACTTTCCTTTAAACAAACATTGAAAGCTAATAAAATAGTCACTTCTGTAGTTGGGTCAAAAGAAGAGTATGCAAAATGTCTAATGAACTATTTAAGTAAGAATTACATACCTGAACTAAACGATGAAAAGCAAGACAATGGTGAAAGAGAAGTAATATTAAATGCTGTCGAAAAATTATACTGGGCAGAAATGGATATTGCCAAAATATTCAATATATATTCAGAATGTGCGAATGACTTTTCTGACAAGCCAGAACTTTGGATTGAAATATTGAATCAAATAGGCATGGAAGATTCTATCGTCTCTAAACAACATTAAAGATTCTTGTCTTACGCATATAAAGAACCAATCAGACTAACCTAAGGTAATCGAGAAGAAACCCATATCATAGTATTATTTAAACATTGCTAAATCCAAGCTTTGGACAGTTAAAATGCCAAGGGAAAATATCAAGCAAGAAATCATTCTATGAAATTCAACATTCGGATAGAAATAATTTAACACTTACTGTTATGAAGAAAAAAGCCTTCGATGGAAAAGCAAATAATTTAACCCCCCGTTTCATTGGAACTAAAGAAGACTTCAACAAATACTTAAGTGGTTACTGTAGAAACCTAGTTCAAAAGATTACTAAAGCTTATAAGTTACAAATTGGACAGTGCGAGAAATGCGAAGAGAAAAATAAGCAGCTCGATGCAGCGCACGTTCATGGAAAAGAACGGAGGGAAATCATAAACAGTATTTTGAAGGATTTCACTATGAGAGATTCCATGGAAATCAATCTAAATGTATATTGAAGCACACAGGCCAATAAAAAGTGTGATTAAAATTCTTTGTAAGGAATGTCATAGGTATTGGCATTGCAATAAGCAGTATTTGACCGTAAGTTTCCATTTAACGAATCATACAAAAGAATAAAAAGCTACACAGATGGCCTCAAGAATTTTATTCAAAAGCACTTATTTACTTCTCTTTTAAGTGCTCTTCAATATCCCTTAAATGGAGACTCAATGCATAAATTGAAATTTGTATTTCTTTGATTAACAGCGCTAAAGAAAGAATCAAGAGTAACAAGGCTGCACCAAATACCCAAACAGCCAATACATGGAAATCTACATAGATTAAAAACATGGTTAGTACGCAAAGCAATAAACTGGTAATCCCAAAAATTTGCATGTAGCGTGTTAAATTCAACCTCAATCTCAGATTCTTAATCTGCTCGATCAGGGAATCATCCATTTTCTCCAAATACTTGTCTTTCAGGTTTCTAATAACTGCCGCGTAGGCCAAAAAACGATTGGTATAAGCCAGCATGATGAGGGATATAGCCGAAAACAAGAGTGCTGGTGTAGTTAGTGTAAGTTCTTCCATGGATGTATATTGGATAACACTTTGGATTGAAGTATTTAAGTCGGCTTCAAATATGACCAATTTTTAGATCAAGAGAGGCCTCAACCCTACTCAACTTCAATCGTAAGTGGACAAAATAAATACCGTTTAGAACAACGTATAGAGTGTAGTGACTACAAGCCCTTTCCCATCATCTAAAGCATGAGACACCAACAGCTTTTCTTCTATTACCTTAAAATTAAAAGGTGGAACTAATAGGTTTAAACCACTTTGTTTTTTTAGTCTAATTCCCTGTCCTGAAATGATCTCTTTGTTAGGTATGAAAGCTCCTTTAGGGATATGTTCGGTTAGTACAACATACTTAAAGGCGGTTAACTTACTCAGTGTGCTTTGCACTTCAGAATTTGATAAATGTTGAAGCACTTGCCTTAATAAAGCACAATCTCCAGAAGGCAAATCATCCACTGCAATATCCAAACAATGAAATTCTAGATTATCTTCTTGAAACTTTTCTTTATTGCGATCTATGAGGTCTGATACGATATCTATCGCAACATACTTATTGGCATACTTCACCAATTCTTTTCCAACATTAAAATCACCACAACCTAAGTCACAAATATTAAGAGGGCTTTCAAATGACTTCAGGAATGAACCTACAATGTCTACATAAGGATTTACGATCTCAGGATGATGCGATCCATCACCGGAATAAAAATCAGATGCAGATCCGCCCCAAAGTTTCTCCTTATAAATCTGCTCCATAGCATCTCTCGTTGGCCACGGCTTCTTAAATCCCTTCATTTCATCTTATTCATAAAGGATTAAGCGATTGCAATTAATAAGCGCTTAGCTTAATGGTTTTCCTTAACTTGAAAAACAAACTTAATCCATGAAAAAGAATCTAATACTTTCAATGCTAACAATAGCAATAGGCCTCATTGCGTGTCAACCCGAAGGGCGCGTTTACATCGAACATCAAGAATTATCTCCAGAGATAGAGTGGTTGAAGCAGGATAGTCGAGAGTTTCTAGTACCCATCGATAGTATCGATTCACCTTATAATTTGAGTTTATCCTTTCGCTATGCAAACGGTTATCAATTTGAAGTAGCAAAAGTTATGGTTACCGAAACAAGTCCTAGTGGCAAGGAGTCTGTCTATGAATATGAATTAAAAGTTCGAGATGATAAAGGTGAATATATTGGAGAACCTGGTTACGATATTTGGGACAGCGAGCATTTAGTGGAGGCGAATAAAGAATATGAAGAAAAGGGCACTTATATCTACATGATAGAGCACAATATGCCCATTGACCCATTAAACTTTGCAATGGAAATAGGTTTAATCCTAGACAAGGCGAATTAATACTGATTTCAAACCAGATAACTTCTTGGTTGATTTATTTAGGATTAATCGAATGTTGCTTTTAGTTTATTGAACCTTCGAAAGGATAAAGAATACAATAAAGAAAATGCAGATGCCAACACAAATAGGCATCTATTCTCCAATACTATTTTGATCTTTGAAAGATATCACTGCCCATGCCAGAACTTGAAATAATTCATGAAAACAATGCTTATATAGTCATAAACAAAATGGCTGGCCTCATAAGCGAGAAAAGTCCTTATGAAGATTTAACCGCTGAAGATCAAGTGACTAAGCATTTATTAAAAAACAAACAAATACCTTATATCGGAGTAATACATAGGTTGGACCGAGTCACCAGTGGAGTATTAATTTTCGCCAAAAAAAAGAGCGTACTTGTTGCGTTCAATGATCTGTTCAGCAAGCGAAAAGTTCAAAAAACGTATTTGGCTATTGTCAAAAATAAACCACCAAAAAACAAGGAAACCCTCACTAATTTTTTAGTAAAAAACAACCTTGATAAAAGAGCAGATATTATCCAATCAAAAACAAAAGACTCACAGGAAGGCACTCTTTCCTATCGCGTTATTGACCAAAACGATTTTGGTTATCTCCTAGAGTTAAAACCAACAACCGGTCGATTTCATCAAATAAGAGCCCAATTAGCACATATTGACCTTCCTATTATTGGAGATGAAAAATATGGCTCAGATCAAGAGTATTTCCCTTTGACTATTGCCCTTCATGCTTGGAAGTTGACGTATCAAATTCCTGATTCTCAAGAGCTCCAAACCTTCGAAGCACCATTGCCAAAAAACGATTTTTGGAAATTTAAATTGAGTTCGATAAAGTTAGAATCATTATAACCTAAGCTAAAAGAATCAATATGCAAGGAACCCATAATGCCATTGAAGATCCAAGGAATGAGCATGTAAAGATTTACATCAATGGAGAGTTCTTCCCTCGCCAAGAAGCTAAAATCTCAGTTTTTGATAGTGGTTATTTAGTGGGAGATGGTGTTTGGGAAGGTCTTCGTTTGCATCATAATACCTTGGTGTTTTTCAAAGATCATTGCGATCGCTTATGTCAATCTGCGAAGGTTGTAGGAATTCCAGTACTCTTCAGTAGAAAGGAATTGGAAGAAAAGATAATGAGCACTATTGCTATAAATGAAATGAGCAATGATGTGCATATCAGAGTAATGTTGACAAGAGGAATAAAAAAGACACCTTCTCAAGACCCTAGACTGACAATATCTGAACCGAATTTGGTGATCATAGCTGAGCATAAAAAAGCTTCGGTCCAAACCAAAGAAAAAGGAATCAGCCTCTTCACCTCTACTTTTAGAAGAGGTGCCCCAGACTATTTAGACCCGCGATTGAATTGCCATAGCAAATTGCATGAGGTACAAGCCTTGATGCAAGCCATAGAAGCAGGAGCCGATGAAGCCCTCATGCTCGACTCGCATGGTTTTGTAGCAACCTGCAATGCCACAAATTTCTTTATAATCAAAAACAGAGAAGTTTGGACTTCCACTGGCCAATACTGCATGAATGGAATCACTAGAGGAAAAGTAATCGCCATTTGCAAAAACAAAGGCATTCCTTGTTATGAAAAGAACTTCTCTCTTTTTGATGTGTATGGAGCAGATGAAACATTTGTGACGGGCTCCTTTGGAGGACTCACTCCTGTGCATACGATAGATGGAAAAAGCATTGGAGAAAAGAGCTTTTCAATAACCAAAAAGCTATCTAAATTCTATGAAGACTTGATTTCCAATGAGCTCCACTAACACAAAAAAAATTTGCCTTTGGTCTGGACCACGGAATATTAGCACGGCCTTGATGTATTCCTTTGGAAACAGGAATGATACAGCCATTATCGATGAGCCACTCTACGGCTACTATTTGGCGAAAACGAAAGCCAAAGAATACCATCCATCGGCTGAAGAAATCATGCAAAGCATGGAATGTGATGGAGAAAAAGTGATTCAGAATCTTTTAGCGTTTGACGAAAAGCCCATCTTCTTCATCAAGAACATGACACATCATTTGTTGGACTTGAATTTGGACTTTTTGAGTGAAATGGAGCATGTCGTTTTAACAAGGGAGCCGGCAGCTATGATTCAATCATTCTCTAAGGTGATCGAATTCCCAAAGGCGAAGGATTTGGGTTATGAAGATCATTTAAGGTTGATTGAAACATTCAAAGAAAGAAACGTCCAATTTCATGTGGTAGACTCTAAAGACATACTAGAAAGACCCGAACAGAGATTGGATGTACTTTGCCGAGCGGTGGGAATTCCATTTTCAAAAGCTATGCTGCATTGGGCAAAAAGAGCTCGAAAAGAAGATGGTATTTGGGCAAAGCATTGGTATCATTCAGTGCATGACTCTGATAGCTTTCAAAAACCGGTAAAAAAACCAGAATCAGAACCGAGAGAAGATTTAAAGGACTTGATTCAAAACAGTCAACTCCTCTACCAACAAATTATCAAAGCATAAAATGAGTTTGATTTAAACACTTTTGCCCTTATTAGCTTCGGATTATTGTTTTTATCCTGAATGCTAAAAAAGTATTCGAACATAGAAATAGGGGTATTTAGTTTCACAATTGTCATTCTAGTATAACACGCATTTAAATTGCATAAAAAAAGTAGTATGAGAACCTCAATTTTAGTATTAACAGCCATTTCACTTTTAACCTTTAGCTCTTGTAAAAAAGAGTGCCAAACGTGCACCAAAACAATCGGAGGTGTCGCTGGAAACTTTGTGGATGAAGAAAGAGAGGTCTGCGATGAGAATGAGGCCAGCGATCTTGAAGATTCTTCAGCGGGAACTACTGTTTGGATCTGCGAATAGAACCATTTTTTGATTGGATAGATTGATCTGAATTGACTTATCCAAAATTTTCCCTGGTTACTTTAAGAGAAATCGTTTCACCATTCACCCCAAAACGATCTATTTACTGAATCATCTTGCGTTTCTCGATTTTCATTGGTTGATGATGTCTAATTTTACAGCATGAAGATTAAATTGACCACAAAACTCCTATCTCAGCTTTTAGCCGGGATGGTTGTATTGAGCAGCTGTGCTCAAAAAGAAACGAAAGAAAAACCTATGGTAGATAATGTGCTGCTCAAAGAATGGACTGGACCTTATGGTGGAGTTCCTGCGTTTGATAAAATGAAAGTGGAAGACATTAAGGAAGCCATTCTCAAAGGAATTGAAATCAACCTAGAAGAGATTGAGGCTATTGCAAATAATCCTGAGCCTGCCACTTTTGAAAACACCATTGAAGAAATGGAGCGCGCAGGCGCTGAGCTGAATAGAGCTTTCACCTATTATGGTATTTTTAGTGGGAATATGTCAAGCCCAGAATTCAGAGACATTCAAGGTGAGTTAGTTCCGCAAATTTCAGAGTTTAGCTCAAAAATCACACAAAACGAAAAGCTATTTCAACGCATTAAAGCGGTGTATGACGCTTCACAAAAGACTCCATTAGAAGCTGACCAACAGCGTGTGATTGAACTCAATTACAAGAGTTTTGAAATGAATGGTGCGGAGCTCAACTCAGCTCAGAAAGAAGAGTATGCCGCCATCAGTAAAAAGCTTTCTAGCATCTACACTACATTTTCTAACAATGTACTGCATGATGAGGAAAACTACATCACCTACCTTACTGAAGATCAACTGGGCGGCTTGCCAGAAGACTTCATCAAATCTGCTGCAAACATTGCCTCTGACAAAGGAGAAGAAGGTAAATATGCTATTACGAATAGCCGTTCTTCTATCGATCCCTTCCTCACCTACTCTACCGAGCGTGAATTAAGAGAGCAAGTTTGGACCAACTTTTACTCAAGAGGCGATAACGGAGATGAATATGACAACAATGAATTGATTGCTGAAATATTAAGGCTGCGAAGAAAAAAAGTAGAAATTTTAGGTTATAGTAACTACGCTGAGTGGAGATTGCAGAATAGAATGGCCAAAACTCCAGAAAACGCCATGGGATTGATGGAGGCTGTTTGGCCAGCTGCAATAGCACGTGTAGCAGAAGAGGTTGCTGACATGCAAGCTGTCGCGGATAGAAATGGCGAGAAAATCACCATCGAACCATGGGATTACCGCTTCTATGCTGAAATAGTCCGTAAAGAGAAATATGATCTCGACTCTGAAGAGGTAAAACAATACCTGCAACTCGACAAGCTTACTGAAGCTATGCATTACGTTGCTGGAAGATTGTTTAACTACAATTTTACGCCTGTTCCTGAAGGAGCTGTTCCTGTTTATCAAGAAGACATGAAAGTTTGGGAAGTAACGGATAAGACTACAGGAGAAAACATCGGGCTTTGGTATCTTGATCCATACGCTAGGGAGGGCAAACGATCAGGTGCTTGGGCAAACACATACAGAAGCTACAGCACATTTGATGGAAAGAAAAACGTGTTGGCGTCTAACAACTCAAACTTTGTAAAGCCAGCACCAGGAGAAGCTCTTCTGGTATCTTGGGATGATGCTACAACATTCTTTCATGAATTTGGTCACGCACTTCACTTCTTTGCATCCAACGTGAAGTATCCAACCTTAGACGGTGGCGTTCGAGACTACACCGAATTTCAATCTCAATTATTAGAGCGTTGGTTATCTACCGATGAGGTAATCAATAATTTTTTGGTTCATAATGAGACTGGTGAGCCAATACCTGCTGAGCTAGTCACTAAAATTAAGAATGCCGGTACCTTTAATCAAGGGTTTTCAACAACAGAATACCTGGCATCTGCCATAATGGATATGAAGTTCCACTTAGCAGATCCAGCAAATATTGATGTAGATAAATTCGAAAAAGAAACACTCGCTGAATTGAACATGCCAAAAGAGCTTCCAATGCGTCACAGAACTCCGCACTTCGGGCACGTATTTTCAGGTGAAGGATATGCGACCGCATACTATGGTTATATGTGGGCTGACGTGTTAACTGCTGATGCTGCTGAAGCATTTGCCGAAGCTCCCGGAGGATTCTATGATAAAGAATTAGCTGATAAATTAGTGAAGTATCTTTTCGCACCAAGAAACTCCATTGAACCAGCCGAAGCATATCGTATGTTCAGACGAAGAGATGCAAAAATCGAGGCCTTGATGAGAGACAGAGGATTCCCTGTCAAAACAGTAAAATAACTCTAGTAAATAAAAAGGTTGCCCTTCTATGAAAGGCAACTTTTTTACTTCAGAATCTGCGTTGCCGTCTTATAATAAAATTGAATAATGAAGTATGCCATCCTATTAGCAGCATTTATCACTTTATCCTGCGATAAAAACGATTTTGTTGACGCAACCGTATATGATTTTGGTGAACCAGCACTTGATGGCTGTGGGTGGGTGATTGAAGTAGGTTCTGAAATCTATAAACCCACTAATCTCGCGTCTCAATATCAAATAGATCAACTGGAAATAAAAATTGATTTTGAAAAGCTAAGCTCACGCGCCAATTGCGGCTTGTTGCCAAATGCGTATCAAGAGATAGAAATAAACAAGGTTAAATAGTTTCTGAAATCTAAACCATGTCCTATTGCACCGCAGTTAAAGTAATGGACCCGACAAACGTTCATGTTCACTATCACGATCATGAATACGGTTTCCCAATTGAATCGGACGATGAATTATTTGGCAGACTCCTCTTGGAAATAAATCAGGCTGGCCTTTCTTGGACAACAATTCTCAATAAAAAGGAAAACTTTCGAAAGGCATATTCCAATTTCAACATTAAGAAAGTATCCAATTACAACGAAGATGATAGAGCTCGATTGCTTTCTGATGCAGGTATAATCAGAAACAAACTCAAAGTTAACGCAGCCATTGAAAATGCTCACTCTATTCTCAATCTGCAAAACGAGCATGGATCATTTAAAGCTTGGTTAAATCTTCATCACCCCAAAACAAAGGATGAATGGGTGAAACTCTTTAAGAAAACATTCAAATTCACCGGGGGTGAAATCACCAATGAGTTTTTGTTAAGTTCAGGTTATCTAAAAGGAGCACATGATGCAAACTGTCGCATCCATCATCTTGTAATAAAACAATCTCCTGCTTGGTCTAGGTACTCTTAGAAACTGAAACGCGCTCATTCTAGGGTCAACAAGCACAATTTGATGAGGATTAAATCCTAAGCATATTATCTGACCAAACTCCTTCATATTCTTGACTAAGATCACGATTTAAGACTTTTCAAGTCTTTAAATTCAACTCATTAATTAAACTAAGTGTAATGAGAAAGTTCATTCTGTTAATCGCGCTTTCAATAGCATTTTCTGCAACGAGTCAAAATATCAAACCATATATACTCGGTGCATCATCAAACGGCAGCATGCCAGAAGCTAAAACCACTTTAAAAGCTGCTCTTGAAGAATCAAATTTTAAAATTGTAGGTGAATATATGCCGGCAAAAGATGCCAATCGATGGTTGATTGTGGTTAGCCATCCAGCATTGGATAAGGCCGTTAAAACAATAGGAGGATTAACTGGGTTTGCCTCCGTTTTAAGGGTCGCTATTACCAAAGAAAATGGCACGCTAAACATTAGTTATACAAATCCTGCGTACTGGGGAAATGCCTATTTCAGAGATGATTATCCCAAAGTTGAAACCTTTTATGAATTGATTGATTCTGATTTCACCTCAGCGATGAGCTTATTTGGACAATCTAAAAAAGTCCCATTCGGTTCAGAGAAAGGAGAATCCACTGAGAATCTCAAAGAATATCATTACATGTTTGGCATGCCCTATTTCGATGAAACAATTGAGCTCGGCCAATTCAGTTCAAATGAAGCAGCAGTGAGTAAGATCGACAACTCTTTAAAAACTGGAAAGCCAGGTTTGAAATTAGTTTATAAATATCAAGTTCCTGAAACAGGTCTTGTCCTATATGGAATCGCTTTAAATGGTATGAATGGCGAAGAATTATTCATGCCTATCATTGACATTGACAACCCAAAACACACTGCCTTTCTTCCTTATGAAATATTAGTGATGAATGGTGAAGTTCATATGCTTCATGGCAGATATCGAATCGCTCTTTCTTTTCCAGATTTGACAATGGGAACATTTACTAAAATTATGTCGACTCCTGGTGACATAGAAAATGCGTTTATCCAGTTGGTTCAATAATTATTTACATCCAAAATTCTATTCGCTGGTTCAGCATACAATGAATGGTTGGTTTCAAAAGACAATTCGCATTAACTTGCAAGACCTTATTGCAATTCAATTCCCTTGACAGCTCTTATTGCTAAAATTAAAAGCCTTCTTTCCCTGATGCGTTTTGCATTAAAGGGCGGTGAGCATGATTATACCTCAGGAGGAATTAATCGCTCAATATTCCTGTTAGCAGTGCCAATGATCGCTGAAATGATTATGGAATCGCTTTTTGCTGTGGTGGATATATTCTTCGTGTCTAAGATTAGCGTTAATGCAGTTGCCACAGTTGGACTTACAGAAGCTGTATTATTTGTTATCTATTCCATTGCCGTAGGGTTCAGCATGGCCGTAACGGCATTCGTAGCAAGACGCGTAGGTGAGAAAAACTTTAAACGTGCTGGTGACGCAGCTTTTCAAGCAATATTCTTAGCTGTTTCAGTAAGTATTTTTCTGGGCATTGCTGGTTTCATCTATGCTGAAGATGTGTTGCGTCTTATGGGTGGAGAAGAAGCTCTGATTGCAGAAGGCGCGGGTTACGCTCAAATCATGTATGCTGGAAACATGAGTATCATCCTACTTTTCTTAATCAATGCCATTTTCCGAGGTGCGGGTGATCCGTCCATAGCTATGCGATCGCTTTGGATTGCCAATGGACTCAACATTATTCTCGACCCACTACTGATATTTGGTATTGGATTTTTTCCTGAAATGGGCGTCATGGGCGCTGCAGTAGCAACCACAATAGGTCGATCGATTGGTGTTATTTATCAACTCTACCATTTACTTAAAGGATCTTCTGTTGTCCGGTTAACAACCGAAAACGTGGTGCTAAGAGCGAAAACAATCATTGAAATGGTCAAAGTATCTGCAGGTGGAATCAGCCAGTTTTTGATTGAGTCTGCCAGTTGGATATTCTTGGTAAGAGTAATAAGCACTTTCGGGGCAGAAGCACTTGCAGGATACACCATCGCATTTCGTGTTATTGTATTCACATTATTACCAAGTTGGGGTATGGCCAATGCCGCTGCAACGCTTGTTGGTCAGAACCTGGGTGCAAAACAACCCGAAAGGGCGGCAACTTCAGTGTGGCGAACGGCCAAATACAATGCATTTTTCCTGGTTACGATCTCAATCATATTTTTCGTTTTTGCTGATCCGATACTATCCTTCTTTACAGACATTCCAGAAGTCAAACGAATTGGAATCTCAGCCTTAGAGATCATCTGTTTAGGATATATTTTCTTTTCATACGGCATGGTCATTAGTCAAGCTTTCAATGGTGCTGGAGACACTAAAACCCCAATGTGGATCAGCTTAGGAGTGTTTTGGGTCTTTCAAATTCCATTTGCTTATTGGTTAGCCATAGAAATGGGTTGGAAAAGCAACGGAGTCTTTTACAGTATTGCCATCGCTCATAGTCTTTACGCTATTATTTCCATCATTCTTTTCAAAAAAGGAAAATGGAAACTTACTGAGGTGTAATTCAACATTTTCCACTCATTTTAAGTGATTTCTGTGTGAAATTGAATGAAAATCGCCTAAAAACGATCAATTTTGAGATGATTATCTTCGCCATACAATTCTGAAAATAAAATTGGATGAAATTAAGCTTGAGTGAACAAACCAGTCTATTCATACCCCTTAGAAACCGAATGCTTATCCTTTAAGGTAAAAGCGCTAGGATGCTTAAGTTCTCTTATCACATAGCCCGTTTAATTTTCTTTTTTGGATTTATCCATTCAATTGCTGCATTCATGAATATGAATGAACCTATACATTATTGTCAATTCCTTATTCGCCATGATTCATAAAATCATACAAAAAGTAAAACACAAAACGACCATGAAACCCAAACTGATAAATCAACAAAGCGGCAGAGATGCTTTGTATAATGACCAAAGGATCGTGGACTTCTTGCACACCCATCTTGAGAATTATGGTGATCCAAAAGAAGATATTCAGATGTGTCTTGACTATGTTCACAATAGAGGTGGCTTTGTACTTCTAGGGATTATCGATGATGAAATCATTGGAGCTGTCGTCATCAACGAAACAGGCATGAGCAAATTCATCCCTGAGAACATTTTGGTTTATATCGCTATGGATAAAAAATACAGAGGTCAAGGTTACGGCAAAGAGCTAATGAGCAACGCTTTAAAGCTTTGCAAAGGCGATGTCGCTCTGCATGTAGAACAAGAGAACCCAGCCAAATTCTTATATGAAAAGCTTGGCTTTACTAATAAGTACCTTGAAATGAGATTGAAGCGTTAATTCAAACTAAATTGAATACCAAATCAAACAAGTACGATGGACGACTTAACTTCATTTAGAAGGCTGCTTCACGCCAACCCCGAGTTGAGCGGTGAAGAGAAAGAAACACAAAAACGAATCATATCATTCCTAAATGAATATGGAATAGACAATGGCAAAGAAGTGGGTAAATATGGTTTGATTTATCCATTTCATTTTGGAGAAGGCCCTCACCTACTCATCCGAGTTGACATTGATGCTCTTCCTATTCAAGAAATTCATTCGAGCATAAGTCAATCATTGAAGGTGTTTCTCATAAATGTGGACACGATGGGCACACAACCATAGGCATCGGATTAGCTTTAAAATTTAAGCAAAACCCGCTAGATGCAGGAAAAGTCACCATACTATTTCAACCTGCTGAAGAAATCGGAGAGGGAGCTCAAGGTATACTAGGAGACAGCACATTTAAATGCAAAGACTATGACTATGCTGTTGCGTTGCACAATATACCAGGTCAAGAAATGCACAGCATTTTATGGAAGAAGGACAACTTCACCCCAGCTGTAAAGAGTCTCATTATTCGTTTACAAGGCAAGACATCCCATGCTGCTGAGCCATTAAAAGGATTCAATCCTTCGTATGCTATCAGCGAGATTATACAAACCGCTCTCGAGCAAGAAGAAACAGACGAGGAGCATAAGGACTATAACCTGATCACTCCTGTCTTTGCAGAAATAGGCTCAAAGGATTATGGCATTTCTGCGGGATATGGCGAAATTCATTTCACCATCAGAAGTTGGCGGCAAGAGCGTTTGGAATCAACTACTGAAGCATTTCTATCTGCCGTTAATTCCATTGCAAAAAAACATCATCTTACAATCGAAACGGAGTTTCTAGCAGAATTTGCCTCTAATCAAAATGATCATTTTGTTGTAGATCAAATCATTAAATCCGGAGAGGTCTTAGGTTTGAATGTCGTTTCAAAAAAAGAGCCTTTTCCTTGGGGAGAAGACTTTGGACTTTTTACCCAAAAGATACACGGTGCAATGTTCGGGCTTGGCTCGGGAATAAACACTCCTGCCTTGCACAATCCCGATTATGATTATCCAGATGAGATCACAGAGACTGGAGTAAACTTATTCTACGAAATCGCAAAAAACATTACCGATAGTGTTTGAAACTTCATTTATTGAATTAAACAGAAACGCATTAAAGGCGAATCTCAGCTTTATCCGGGATCACATAGGTGACGAACGTAAACTTAGTTGCGTGGTTAAAGGGAATGCATATGGTCATGGAATCGAACAGTATGTGCCACTAGCAGAGGCAGAAGGTGTAGATCACTTTTCAGTATACAGTGCCGATGAAGCACAACGCGTTTTTACCGTCAATAAGTCCAACACCGAAATCATGATCATGGGTGCGGTAGATGGCGATGCTCTGAAATGGGCGATCGAAAATGGAATTGAATTTTGGGTTTTCGAAACCGAGCGTTTGATAGAAGCATTAAAATTTGCAGAAGAGCTAGGTATAAAAGCAAAAATGCACCTGGAATTAGAAACCGGAATGCACCGCACAGGTTTCGATGACACCAATTTACCAAAGGCCATATCCTTATTAAAAGAAAATGATCAATTCTACGAATTGAAAGGACTTTGCACCCATTTCGCTGGAGCGGAGAGCATAACGAACTTTTACCGCGTAAAAGAGCAGATCAAAGTATTCAAGCGACTTGTCAAGAAAGTTGAGCGCAGCGGACTAATAGCGGAACGAAAGCATGCGTGTTGCTCAGCTGCCGCCCTGAGGTTTCCTGAAATGATGCTGGATATGGTTCGCGTGGGAATTCTTCAATATGGATTTTGGCCATCCGTTGAAACATTCATAGAATACACAAAGGGCAAAGCCGAAAAAGAAGATCCGTTGAAGAGGCTGATAAGCTGGAAAAGCAAGGTCATGAGTGTGAAAGAAGTAAAAACCGGTGACTATGTAGGATACGGAACCTCTTACTTAGCACAGCGTGACACTGTCATGGGAATAGTTCCTGTAGGTTACGGACATGGATTCACCCGTTCTTTAAGTAATCAAGGAAGAGCGCTTGTGAATGGAACACGCGTGCAAGTTATGGGAACCGTCAATATGAACTG